>Ga0207706_10000036_pt1 | contig 134302 bp, 117 predicted proteins | sample KBSC53metaG_FD_184318 | JGI IMG/M metagenome (GOLD analysis project Ga0207706, IMG submission 184318) | Corn rhizosphere microbial communities from Kellogg Biological Station, Michigan, USA - KBS C5-3 metaG (SPAdes) (version 2) | ecosystem: Host-associated > Plants > Roots > Rhizosphere >...
CCGACTTCCGACTTCCGACTTCCGACTTCCGACTTCCGACTTCCGACTTCCGACTTCCGACTTCCGACTTCCGACTTCCTGATTTCCACCCCAACCAATCCATAATAAATCCGTATAAAACGCTCAAATACAGTAATCAGTGCTGCCGACTAATACGACATTATTTTAACATGAAGGAAATTTACACGAGAACTTTTTCCTTTTTTTTGTAAATTTGAAAGATCTAAGTGAACACCAAATTACCTTTTCGTGATAAAATAAGTTCGCACTGGGCAAATCTCACCGGCGATCCTTCTGCTTTTCCGCTCGAATACAGGATATTTCACGCGTTGTGCATGGTTATGATCATTGCCATGGTCTTCACGATACCCGTTAACCTTATTATTAGCGAATGGGTAGCAGCAGGTTTGTGCGTACTGGCGGCAGGTGTATTCGCGTCTTTCTTTTATCGTTCGCGATTTCGCGGCAAAGCGCGGGGCAGTATTTTCATGACCGCTCTGATTTGCAACTCGTTGTTCTTCATCAATTATTTTTACAATTCAGGAATCAGCGGGCCAAATGATGTGGTTTTCTCGCTGTCACTGTTTCTCATAATATTCGTTTCGCCGCGAAAACAACATAAATATTGGTTCGCAGTAAATGTGATACTGCTGCTGGCAATGCACTGGATAGAATATTATTACCCCAGGGTGGTGCCTTATTCTTACCTGAGCAGGTCGGATCGTTTTCTGGATGTTACGTCAGCTTACCTGGTCACAGTCTTCATCATGTATTTCACCATCAGGAACATACGCCGCAGCTACGATTTTGAACGAATACAGGTAGAAGAAAAGCGAAATGACATCGAGCAGCAGCATCAGTACATACTGGCGCAAAATGAGCAATTGGAACACATTAACTCCGAGAAGAACAAGTTGATGTCGATCATCGCGCATGACCTGCGTGGCCCGCTGAGCAATATCCAAAATTATCTTGAACTGGTGACCGAATATGGCCTGGATAAAGAGGAGCGTGAAGTGGTAGAAAGCGACTTGTTGCGCGTAACGCAAAGCACACTCAATATGCTCTCGAAACTTTTAGTGTGGTCCAAATCACAAATGGATGGTGTGGTGGTTAAACTCGGAGACCTCAACCTATATGACACGCTGAAAAATACGCTTGAAATGGAGCGAATAATGGCGTCAAAAAAGGATATTGACCTTACTTACGAAGTGGATCCGGCCGTTAATATTGTAGCTGACAGTGACATGCTGCAGTTAGTGGTGCGAAACATTGTAAGCAATGCCATCAAATTTACGCCTGCCAATGGCCGGATTGACGTGAGCACCAGGCGTATTAACAACGAGTGCCGCATTAGCATTGCCGATAATGGCCGCGGTATACCTTTCGAGCAGCAGATGGATATGTTCACGCTCAAAGCACGGTCTACCTTCGGCACCGCCAATGAAAAAGGTGTGGGCCTGGGGCTGATACTTTGTAAAGAATTTACAGAACAACAAGGCGGACGAATTGACTTTGAAAGCATTCCAGGCAAAGGTTCTACCTTTTTTATTTTTATGCCAATGGGATGATCGCCCGCGCATGGGCCTTTTGATTTACGAATTACGATTTTAGATTTACGATTTTGGGTTGGCGCAAGGCGGCTGGCGTTTATCTAGTCCCGATATGTCATTGTTTGTATCTTGATTAGCTAATTTACTTCTGACTTCTGATATCCCCTCGTTTCATAACCTTTCTTTGATTTTTTCGTAAAATTGCTTATCTTGTTAAGGCATTTAATCTTTAATTAAAAACACCCTTGTTTCTTTAATTAAGCGGATTATTTTTGCATAACTACTTTACTACTTCACTTAATGAAAAGCGGGCTAAATAGAAGTTTACAATACTGGTTTGCGATTTCTATTTTCATACTAGTCGTTATCTCTGCCGTTTCCTATACTTTTATCACCAACCTGCTTGCTAGCAGCAGCCTGGTTGATCGCAGCAATACCGTTATCCTGAAGCTCGAAAAAATGATGTCGGTTATGAAAGACGCCGAAACCAGCCAGCGGGGATATATTCTTACAGACCAGGATGACTTTTTATTACCCTATAAAGATGCACACCGGAATGCCTCAAATCTTTTAAACCAGGTTCAGCAATTAACGGCCAGTAACCTTTATCAGCAACACTATTTAGCAATGGCCAAACGTCTGTTGAATAATGAAAACCACCTGCTGGCAAGCATGATTCAAAAAGAGCAGGTGCGCGATACCATCTTTGTAGATGACCTTAGATTGGGCAAATCGATGATGGATAGCTTGCGTAAAGCTGTGAGCAAAATGGAAAACCAGGAAACGGAAATATTGCATTTACAGCTTAAAGATCTGAACAGATATACCAGCCTTGCCCCGATAATGATCATTATTACATCGATTGCCGCGGTAACGGTTTCGCTATTATTCTTTTTAAACATCAGCAAAGGCATTGATGAAAAAGAAACCATGCAAAAACTGCTGGAATCTAAAGAGAAGGAAACTGCGGAAGTAAACTTGGAGCTTGCTGCGGCAATAGAAGAGCTCAGGAGTTTAAATGAAGAATACCTTGCGAGCAATGAAAGCCTGAATGAATCAAAGCAAAACCTGCTAACGCTAAACAATGAACTTGAGGAACGTGTGAGCAAGCGAACCAATGAACTGCAGGAAAGTGAAAAGCGGCTGAGGAATATAATGGATACTATACCGCAAATTGCATGGACCAGTACACGCGACGGTGGCGTGAACTTTTATAATAAACGCTGGTTTGAATATACCGGCCTCAACTTTGAAGAAACAAAAGCCTGGGGATGGAAAACTGTAATACATCCCGATGACCTTCAATACAACCTGGACCAGCTAAACTTAATTTTAGAAAAAGGTGTTGGCGGAGAATTTGAGATCCGCGAAAAAAGCAAAACGGGTGAATACCGCTGGCATCTGGTGCGCATGCAGCCGATTTATAACGATGATGGGGCCATCCGCCTATGGGCCGGTACCGCCACTGATATACAGGAGCTGAAGCTATTACAACAGCAAAAAGACGACTTTATAAGTATAGCCAGCCACGAATTAAAAACCCCGGTCACCACCCTCAAAGCTTCGCTGCAATTTATGCAGATGCAGAAAAGCAACCTGAGCACCGACAAACTGGATGACATGATCGATCGCGCCAATAGAAGTGTCAACAGGGTCACATCGCTCATTGAGGGCTTGCTTAACGTAAGCAAGTTTAGCCAGGGGCAATTTACGCTGAACCGGTCGACATTTGACCTTGTTAAGCTCGTTCGCGATTGCAGCTGTGAGATAAACATACCAAAAGGCCATGCAATAAATATATCAGGCGAGCGCAAATTAGAAATAACGGCGGATGCCGGACGAATAGAACAGGTACTCACCAACCTGGTAGGAAATGCCATAAAATATGCCGAAGAAAGCAAGAAAATCGACATCATTATAGAAAATAAGCTTGGGCAAGCTAAAGTCTCCGTTACTGATCATGGTCCGGGTATATCGCCATCAAAAATACCATCGCTGTTCAGTCGCTATTATCAGGTGCAAAACAACGGCAACAACAGCAACTCCGGATTAGGTATAGGTCTTTACATTTGCTCGGAGATTATCAAAAAACACGACGGCGATATCGGCGTCGATACTAAATTAGGCAAAGGCTGTACTTTTTGGTTTACGTTGCCGGTGTAGTCGGTCATTAGTCATTAGTCATTAGTCATTAGTCATTAGTCATTAGTCATTAGTCATTAGTCATTAGTCATTAGTCATTAGTCATTAAAGACAACTGATTATCAATTGCTTTATTATTTGTATTTTGATAGGTTAAAATTTCTTCAGACTTCAGACTTCCCCTACGGTTCAACATCATCCAGTTCATCAATATGTATCAGCAGGTCCTGGTGAAAGGTATCGCGTTTAAAACCATCGGGGGTGTAATAAACCACATTCACATATTCATCGGTTTCAATAAAGCCGCCTTTGCCGTCATCTTCTACCACATAGCCTTCCACGGCCATCTTGGGGCCATCGGCAATCATCACTACAATATCTCCTAAAATGAATTTCTTTTCCATAATGGTAAAGATATTAAGCTAAAAACCGTTTTCGCAATCCGATCTTCAAATTGGATTCAAATTTGCAAATTTGTTTATGCGCACTTTAAGAGTTGAAATATTAAATCCAAAGGCAGCCAAGCTATTGCAGGACATGGCTGACTTAAATTTAATAGCAATAAACGAAATTCCTGAAAATGGTTTCTCAAAAACCTTGGCACGTTTTAGGGCCAAAGGACAAAAACTGTCATCGGAAGAAATTACTGCGGAGGTAGAATCTGTAAGAGCTCAAAGGCATGGCCGTTAAAAAAACCCTCGACGACCTCCTGCTCCTCGGCGACCCGCGCCTTTACCGGGTATGCGAACCTGTTCTGCCCGATGAGCTACCAAAAGTAAAAGACTGGGTAGCCGACCTGCACAATGTAATGCAGCAGATAAGGGAACGTTATCATTTTGGTCGTGCTATTGCTGCACCGCAATTGGGGATTATGAAACGGCTGGTCTACATGAATATCGATCGCCCGGTGGTTTTTATCAATCCTGTTCTGAGCAATCTGAGCGACGAAAAGTTTGAGCTGTGGGACGATTGCATGAGCTTCCCTAACCTGCTGGTAAAAGTAATGCGACACCGGGAGCTCACCATTGATTACCTCGACGAAAACTGGCAGCCCCAACAATGGCATCTGAAAGATGATCTTTCCGAACTACTACAACACGAATATGATCACCTGGAAGGCATTCTGTGCACTATGCGGGCGGTGGATGAGAAGGCGTTTAAGTGGAGAAAGTGAATATTTAAGCCGCCTCAAGTTCCCTCGCCTGAGCCAGGTCATAAGCGGATTGCAACCCCAGCCAATATTCAGCACTTATACCTAACGCTTTTTCAAGTCTTACAGCCAGTCTTGCGTTGATATTCCTTTTCCCTTTAAATAGTTCGCTTAAATGTCCCGGCAACAGGCCCAGCTTGCCAGCAAGATCAGCTTTTTTTAACTCCCTTTCTTCCACTTCCTCCAGCAACATTTCACCGGGATGAAAGTATACAGGTGAATGTAACTCATTTCCTTTTTTTCCAAATACTGCTGCCATAATCTATTCTTATTTATAGTGATTATTCATGTCCTCTATACAAACTATTTCCACCTTTATATTATCAGCTTCCTGCTCAATCCGCAAAATCACGCGAAACCCTTGATTTACCCTGATAGAATATTTACCTAACAGATTACCCGATAGTTTTTCAAAATGTAGCGATTTAATCGATCTTAAATCATTCGTATTTTGTGCAGAAGATATTTGCAATACTCTCTTTATAAATGTCTTTTCAATATCATAACCAAACCTCGGCTTACCTTTGCTTTTCCCATGTAGAAAAAGATATTCCAAATAATCATCTTCAATAATAACAGGCATTAGGATAAGATTTTACCAAATTTAGGTAATTAAAATAACTTTACCAAAAAATGGTAATTGTTTTTATTTCAATTTCAAATGTGTTGCAATATTCATGTTGATATAATCAATCAGGAAATGCGTTACAATGATTGCCTTTATATTACGGTATCTGATATAATAAATACTGAATATCATGCCGATAAGAAAAGTAAAGATCAGCTCGCGCAGACTGCCGTATTTGTAATGCAATGCTGCAAATAATAACGAAGACACTATTGTTGCAACAACATTATTCTTAAACCATTGCGATAGGCGTGTAAGCAAATATCCCCGGAAAATTAATTCTTCGGTAACACCGGCTGTGAGCGCTATAAAGATTATCATCGCCTGGTGCCCGGTAATTACTGCTATTATCTTTTTCACTATAACATTATTGTCATGCTCACCGAGCAAAACCGGTATAGCTGAGACAATGGCTGCTCCAATACTCGATAAATACAACAAAAACACTGAAAGCAGAAAAAAGCCGATCGCATTATTCTCCTCTTTCCACAGCAAGAACGGCTGATGTTCTATTTTCGAAGTATAGAAAAACAGCGCCACTACAAGCCCCCAGTATATAAAACGGGAATAAAATAACCTGTCATAATAAGCCATTTGCCGGTGCCCCAGCCAGTAATCGAAGAAAAAGAGCCAAACAAGCGTTAAGATAATACCACCAAAAAGAACAGCATTATTGGGTTTATTAGCGTATGTGACGGCCGAGGTATCCATTTTATAAATTGAACATGATGAAAGTAAGTAAATTGCTCGTTATCCCAAAATCTAAAGTAGTGAGTGGTCAATGGTGAAGGTCAATTAAATTTATTGACAATTCACCACTCACTATTCACCGCTCACTATTCACCACTCACTAATTCACTAATTAAATCCGCTAATTCACTAATTTAGCCAGCCAAACAATGATAGTGGATACTGCTACCGCCCTTACCAAAACACCCCGGCAAATACGTATAGCCAATGCGCTGTTTTTCTTTGTGTCGGGCTTTGGGTATACCACCTGGACATCGCGCATTGTTTATATACAGCAATCATTACATCTCAATGAAGCATACCTGGGTTGGGCACTGCTGGCGCTTCCTGCGGGATTAATGATCACGATGCCCATTACTGGCCGCATGCTTGCCACTTTTAGCAGCAGCCGTATTATGCTGGTAGGTGCAATAGCATTTAACCTGATGCTTGGCTTATTGGGTTTCACTACCGAGTATTGGCAGTTCATCGCCATATTATTTTTCTTTGGCTCATCGCGCAATATCCTCAACCTCAGTATCAATACGCAGTCGGTTGGGGTGCAGAAGCTTTATAAAAAATCCATCATCACCACTTTTCATGGTATCTGGAGCTTTGCCGGACTTTCGGGGTCGGTATTCAGCCTTATCATGGCCTCGTTTAAAGTACCGCCCACCTGGCATTTGCTGGTGGTAAGCATTGTGCTTTGTTTGGTCGCTTTCCTGGCCTGGCCCAACACACTGCATGAAAAGCCTGAGCCGCAGGAACGCAAGCCGATCTTTTCACTACCCGACAAAGAACTGCTCAAATTTGCGTTGATCTGCTTCTCGTCCATGGCCTGCGAAAATGTGATGTACGATTGGAGCGGTATTTACATATTTAAAGCGGTTCATGCCACCAAGGTGGTAGCAACAGCAGCCTTTGTGGTTTTCATGATAGCCGTTACTATCGGGCGCTTTGCCGGCGACCACATTGTTAACCGCAAAGGCATCAAAATGGTGATGAAATATAGTGGCGCACTCATCGTCAGCGGTTTTGCCATTGCCATCGCTTTCCCATACATTATCCCCACTATTGCGGGCTATGCGCTGGTTGGGCTCGGCGTATCCTGCATGGTGCCCCTGGTATTCAGCGTAGCCGGAAGATCAAAATCGATGAGCGGTGGCCCAGCCATAGCAGCTGTATCAACTGTAGGCTATTTAGGGTTCCTGCTGGTACCGCCTTTAGTAGGTTTTGTGGCACAAGCCGCCAACCTGCGCTGGGCATTTTCTTTCATCGCTGTTTTGGGTCTGCTGATCGTTTGGATGACGAGCAAGATTGAAGAGTAGCGAGTGGTGAATGGTGAATGGTGAGTAGTGAACGATGACTAATGACTAATGACCAATGACTATTGACTAATGACTAATGACCCCTTCACTTCGCCGCATCTATCATCTGGTTGGGATCATAATACTGGCGCTGATTAACGATCTTACCTTCTTTGTTAAATTCATCAAATAAAACCATATCCACTGTTGCTTTCTTCCCGGTTTTCTTATTTATTAGCGATATCGTCCACCACGACTGCACCACCAACGCCCCATCACTATACTCCAATGCAACAGGTGGCTGCGATTCAGTCATTTTCAAATCATTCCAGTTGTTGATCACGTTTTGCCAGCCTTCTTTGGCTTCAGTTAAAGTGCGGCTCCGGGGCGTAGTACCAGTCACATACCTACCCATTCCGATAAACTGCGCCTTATCGTCATAAAATCTCGCCATCCCATCAGCGTCACCTTTTTCATAAAGGGCGGCCAGCTTTCGCATCACTTCAATATCCGAATGTTTCTTGTAAATGATCCCACTTTGAGAGGCCTTTTGGCCAAATGCCACATTGGAGATAAACAGCAGGGCGATCAGGAATTTTTTCATGTCATGCAGGGTTTAAGTAAAAAACAGAATAGTTTAATTAAATATAGTAATTATTTAAAATACTTCTGTGGCATTTAATAAAGGCAATTAGCAGGTATTTAATATCTTTATTTCCTGAATCTATGAGTGATACCAACAGGAAAAACACAGGAAGGAAGTCGGAAGTCCGAAGTCATAAGTCGGAGCAAAAAGCTATCCCGAAATCGGAGGCCGTAAGTCCGGCGTCAGAGCAGAAAGCTCAAAGACCAAAGCGGAAGGTTGCTAAGACGAAAGAAGAAACCCATTCCGCTATCATCACTCCGAATTCCGAACTAAATACACCGCGAACTGCCAACTCACAACTGCAAACTGACCAAATGGAAGTACACCACCATCCCGAAGTAGAGAAAAAAGGACTTAAAGAATATCTGCTGGAAGGCCTCATGATATTTATCGCTGTGATGATGGGCTTTATTGCCGAAAATATCCGTGAAGATATCACCAATAAAGAACATGCCCGCCAACTGACGTCACAACTAGTGCAGGATCTGAAAGCCGATACCGTTCAGCTGAACAAGGCCATTAACTTCCAGGAGCAAATAATAAACGCGAACGATAGTTTATTTGCGCTTTCACAACAGCCATTAGCAAAAGTTGATCTAAAGGAAATACAAAAGCTCATTATTGCATTACATAATTTGTTCCCGTTTCGGCCAAGCGGTGGTGCAAGCGTGGCTATTAAAAACGAACTGCACCTAAAACAGTTTGCCGAATCAGACATCATACATCATATTGCACAATACGAACGGGAGGCCGAATTGGCGCATACAACGCAAGATGTTTATCTGCAATACCAACGCACTATGCTCGATCCCTTCTTGCGGCAACACTTTACTCCTGCTAACGTTGACGCTGCTTTTAATAACAAGCCATTACCCGATACCAAAATGCGCAACCTTACGCAAGCCGATCTTACCCAGTTCAGCGCAGATATGGCACTAACAAAAGTGGTAAGCGCCGAGCTGGTACGGGATTATAAAGAGGCGAAAGAAGGCGCAACTATACTACTTAAATATGTGCAGAAAGAGTACGATTTAGAATAGACCTAGCCTCTACTCCCCAATAGTTTTTGTATCTTAATAGGCTAATTGAATGGCCAATGACCGATGACTAATGACTAATGACCAATGACCAATGACATTAAAACGAAAAACTTTTAATTCATAGCTATCCCCCCAACATTTCCCCCTCCTTTTATTTCGGCGCAGTTAAGCAATGTAACAGAAATGATACATTTTGTCAGCCACCTCTATTCCGAATTAAAAAAATTACAATTTTCTCATTATCAATAATTTACACATAAATTTAATCTACCAATTCTCACCCTAAATTATTGAGTTATGAAAAAGCAATCCTTGTACTTATGTGCACTTTTACTGTGCACATTCTTGTTGGCCGGCAAAAGTGCCCTGGCGCAAAAAGACACTACCATTTGGATGACAATGCTCGAATATCGAGTTCATGATGAGAGCGTTTTTGAAAAGAATTACCCTACGGTAAAAGCCTGGTGGCTCAAAACCGATGCGGATATTGAACTTGGCCGTATAGGCCAAACTTCCGAGTCGGGCAGGGTATACAGTTCGGCCCTGTTCAAAGGGGCCGACAACCTGGGGGCATTTGTCGCCCGCCGGGTAAAAAACAATGATCAGTTTAACGCCAGTCACTCTTCCATCGCCAAAGAAAACACAGCAAATATTAACGGTCCGGTAACGCGGTCAATCTGGATACGGGTAGACTCGATTACCTTCCAGGAACCGGGATACAACAGGGATAACTATCCTTTCAGAAAGGTTGTGTTCATATCGGTTTTGGCCGACAGGGTAAAAGATTTTGAAGCCGGGATGCGCAAACAAGCACAACTGGATGCCAGTCACGGCGTTAAATATAATTCGATAGTTTTCAGGTGTACAGACGGCTATCCTGCTAATACCTACATGGTAGTATTGCCTGATAAATCCCTGTTGGATTACTACAAAAACCGCGAAGCGAGAAAAGTGAAAAGAGATCAGTTCAAAAGCGAATATGACCCACTTCACAGATTGTCTAATGATATTACCACCGTCATGCGCATCGATCATTTGACGAGTGTTAAGTAGTTGATTGGGTTGAGTGGTTGATTGAGTTAAATAGATTATAAACGAGGGCGAAATTAGGTTGATTTTGCCCTCGTTTGAATTTCAAGGGCGTTGATTACTCTCATTAAATTAAGTAGAGACGCGATGCATCGCGTCTCTACAATATGTTATTTAAATCAATAAATTGTGTCTTATTTCACCTTCAACTCAAAGCTGCCCTCCACCTCGTATTTGGGCGAACTAGCTTTGGTATCGGTAGCCAGGATGGTGTGAAAGGTGCCTTTAGCAAGCGTAGTGTCCTGGTTATATTTTTCGATGGATATTGTGCCCAGCTTCTGCTGCTCCTGGCTTTGGACCAAGGTATACTCCAGGTTCTTTTTTCCTGTTCCTTTTAGTAAAACCTGGGCCCCGGATACCTTACTGGTTATATCTTCAATTGGCGCCCCCGATGAGCTGATACCAAAGCTAACCGTATGAGCCTTATTGATAGCAGTAAGGCCATAATATTGCTCGCCATCGATGCTTAAATTTACAAAAGCAATAGAGTCTTGTTCAGCGTTGAAGGAATAAGTAGAATCTTTAAGCTTAACGGTCAGCGTACCCTTGCTAGCCAAAAAATTACCGGATGCGGATGAAGTGCTTGCTTTAATTGAGTCGGTTAACCGGGTGGTGGTTTGCGTTACGGATTCATCCTTCTGGCAGGCAGTTAACACGACTGCTATCAGCGTTAAAAAACCTAAAAAAAGGATAGAAAACCTCACCATAAGCGCGTCCTTTATTTATAAATAAATTTAGGCAAATAATTAGCTTTTGCAATGCCTTAAACGTCATATTATGAAATTTAACAAATATTAACCTTTAAGTTAACGGCCGGCCGGAATGCGGCTAAAATATCTCGCCCACATTTACAAAAAGACCTTTTGAGCCTTCCCGGCCGATACCGTAATCAACAGCAATATTAGTTCTGGAAACTTTATTCAGCTTGACCCGTAATCCCGGGCCATAAGCCGGCTGTATGGCTTGCAGGCGGGTACCAGGAGCACCCGAGAATGTTTGACCATTTACAAACACCACTCCGCCAAGTAATCCGTTTTCTGTTAACCCAAAACGGTATTCCGCTTCGCCATATAACATTTGTGCACCACGAAACCGGCCTTGTATATAACCTCTGCCTGTGTTGGTATTGGCATCCCATAAAGTGGCCGGCAGATCAAGGTAAGGGGGCTTGCCACCCAGGGTAAGCGCATTGTACGACCAAAGGGCAAGTACATTTTCAGAGCTGGCCGGAAAACGGAAATATTTGCGCATATCTACAACCAATGAGGTCCATGCCGATGTACTGCCAAGCGCAGTCATGTTTTGACGATATTGGCCCAACAGATAAAACCCTTTCGACGGACTGATAGTACAATCACGGCTATCGAAGATACTGCTAACCGTCACCCCTGACGAAACAGTGTGACTGGCAGCTCCATAGGTGTCAAAATTAACAAAAGCATTGTTTGTCGGCCCGCTTTGAGAAACGTTCCAGTGGTTATCCATTATATAGCCTGCACCGAGATAAAAATTACCGGCCACTCTGCGCATAACCGATTCCGAAAACCGCAGATAATTATAATCCATAGGGTTTTGAAAACCGATAAAAGATTTACTGCCCAGTCCGAAGGTGCTTTGCGGATAGCTGTAAAAGCGCATCTCGCCTATAAAATTGTAGCTGTTATCTTTGTTCCAGATGTTCCAGCTGATCGGCAGTGTAAACTGGCCATTTTGAGTATATGTGCTGCAAAAATTCACTAACGATAGCCTCGAGCGCTTATCCGTGCGGAAAACCACATTGCCCGAGACCGAAACAACCATCCGGGACTGCATAGCATATCCAATTCCAGGAACCACGGTTACCAGTGGTTTCGCCCCCACTACATCACTTTTTGAGCCTGAAGTCCCCACGCCAAATAGTTGATGAAACACATCCATCAGATCCAGTTGCCGGATGGTATCCTTTCTGATTGGAGCTGGTTTTAATGAAATGGTATCGGTTACTGCAAAAGCAGGGCTTGACAGTACCAGGATAAGCCCGGTTACAACCAATTTTACCCGACGTGAAATAAGGATTTCTAACTGCCTGTTTAACATATATTTATATCATTTTCTCTATTTAACCATCACTATAAATGCCTCAAAAAAAGCAGTTAAAAAGCCCTTTTATTACGTTTCTATGACAATAAATGTTGTTCGTTTACTTGCCAAATTCCATAAGAAGTTTTCAACAAATATTGATTGGGACAGTTGGGAATTGGTTGGGCGGTTGCATTAGTCGAATTGTTGATTGAATTGAATCAACGGACTATGCATAAATCTTATGTACGAGCAATGACTTGACTATCGACAATTGACTAAAATATCTCACCCACATTAATAAAGAGGCCGTGCGAATCCTGCCGCCCGAAGCCATAATCGACGCTGATGTTTGTGCGTGATACTTTATTGAGTTTAATGCGCAAACCCGGTCCAACGGCAGGCTGTATAGCCTGCAAGCGTGTGCCGGGAGCCGCTGAAAAGGATTCAGCGTTTACAAACACTACACCACCCAGTAAACCATCGCACGTAATACGATAACGGTACTCCGTTTCGGCATAAACCATTTGAGCACCGCGGAAACGGCCCTGTATGTATCCCCTTCCTGCATTGGTTGAGGCATCCCATAAAGTAGATGGAAGATCCAGGTAAGGCGGCCGCCCGGCAAGTGTCAGCCAGTCGTACGACCAAAATGCAAACACATTATGTGAAGACGCTGGGAAGCGTAAGTATTTGCGCACATCCAGTATCAGCGAGCTCCAGGTAAACGTGCTGCCCATTGTTTTCAGGTTTTGTCTGAACTCATAAGTTGCATAAAAACCAGAAGTTGGGTTGATGGGTGAATCGCGGTCGTCAAACTGCCCGTTTATTGTAAAGCCTGACGAAGTGGAATGTGTTTTGGTTGAACGTTTTTTGTAGATGAGGTAATCAGGAACAGTGCCATTTTCTGTAGGCCCAATGGTGATATCGGCATGATAATCGATCATATAACCGCCGCCTATGTAAAAATTGCCGGCAATATGCCTGAGCGCTATTTCAGAAAACCGGATATAATTATAATTCATCGGTGCCTGGTTTTCAATGTCCGAATTGCTGCCCAGCCCAAAAGTGGCCTGCGGATAGTGGTATAATCGGATTTCGCCAACAAAATTGTAGTTGTTGCTTTTACTCCAGATACTTGATTGAATAGGAAGTGTAATTTGCTTGTTTTGCGTATAAGCGATGCTACTGATAAAAGTGGACAAGTTAGATTGCGGCGCCGTACGAAAAGCCACGTTGCCTGAGATCAACACTGCCAGTCGCGATTGCAGGGTATAACCAAAAGCAGGTACAATGGACGTCACCGGGCGCAAACCCACCGAATCGCTCTTACGGCTGGACCGTTTTGCATGAAAGGTATTTTGCAGCACATCGCGCAAATCTCTGAGTTTACTGGTATCTGTATGAGGCTTTGCCGTATCCGGCCGGCTTATCAGCGGAATATATTTATCGTTTTGCGCGTAAGCGGAAACCGACAACATAATTATCGGTAGCAAAAGCAACGCTTTTACATACCTGTGCCTTATATTTTTAGATAAGCGGGCGATTGTTTCAGAGGTTTAAAGACGCTACGACTGCAATTAGCGCAAAAAGTTTAATATTAATTACCCCCTAAATGTTAAATAATTCTTAAAAGTAAGATTGTCTTATTGGCAAGCTGTCCATAAAGGTGATTGTTTGCTCCAATATGTTCACCGCTTTTTCAATATCCGCGGGTGCGCTCTTTGTATCGACAAGCGGGTCGGCTATATTTCTTTGAGATTGCACCCAATCGGCAGCTTCATTGCCTGTGTATGTTTTTTGGGCAAAAGCATTATTGGAAATGATAAATAGAAGAATTGCGGAGAATACTAATTTGTTTTTCATATAGGTTTGGTAAGAAAAGGTTAAGTAGCTATTTGCTTATAACCCAAACATAATGAAAAAAACCTTTGGTGAAAGTTGACGGTTCAGCAAAAAAACAAATGCTCCCTCGTCTCGCACGCAGGAGCATTTTACCTAAACCTTATCACATTTTTTTGTGAGATCAACAAGGTAGAAAAAAATCCAGAATTTGTACAGAATTTTTAAAAAAACATTATTAAAACAAATACCTGGATACTTAATTTCTTTTTAATTAATATTTGCTTTATTATTCAACTTATTGCAGCTATTTTCGTATACGATAATATGCTAATTATGGGATCGTTATCCATTAATTGTTGATGGAAGTTGCTATGCCGAATATTGAAAGGAGATAATGGGTCCAATAAATACCTTAGATGCACTGCTTGGAACTAATGCATTTATAGAGGATGTTTTTCAGGAATTGCCGATTGGCATCGCGGTCAGTAAAATAGACGACGACCGCTTTGTATATATGAATACCCGTTTCAGCGAGGTGATCGGCTGGCCGGCACATGATCTTACCGATAAACAGGGGCTTCTTCTTAAGATTTTTCCCGACGCCAGTTACAGGCAAACTATCCTAGATAAAATGCGCGCTGACCTGAAAACCGGTGACCGGTCCCTTATGGTATGGCCATCGGTCGAGATCACCACCCAGTCGGGAGAAAAGCGTTTTATAAATGTCAAAACCATCCCGGGGAATGACAAAAGCTATATGATCTCGACTGTCAGGGACGTTACAGACGAAGTGCTGAAATCAAAAGCCCTTGAAGCCGCACGTAACGATCTGAAGAAAATAATGGACTCATCTGCCGATATGATTTTTGCTATCGATACAGATGATATTATTATAAGCGTAAATGCTGCTTCACAAAGCATCCTGGGCTATAAACCAGAGGAAATGATCGGAAAACAGATTTTCGACTTCATTTATCCGCCAGACAAGGAGCGGAGCATAAAGATAGCTGATACCGTAAAAGGAGGACTTAAGGTAACCAACGTAGAGAACCATTATGTTCATAAAAATGGTTCGCTGGTGCCTTTACATTGGTCAGCGGTTGGTAACCCGGCCGAAAAAATACGCTATGGCATTGCACGCGACGCTACAGAAATAAAAAATAGCAAGACAGCGCTTATTGAATCAGAAAAGTTATACCGTTACCTGTTCGAGAATAACCCGGTGCCTATTGCTATCTGGGATTTCGAAACTCAGCAATTTATTGATTGCAACGAAGAGGCAGCCCGAAAATATGGGTACACAAAAGAAGAATTTCTGCGGCTAAGTATCCGCGATATACGCCCTGTCGAGGATTTGCCGCTTCTCGACGAATTCACCCGGTCGGAGCAGGCTTATGAGGAACACCATCGCCAGATAACACGGCATATTAAAAAAAATGGCGAACTGATGTATATGAATATACAGGGCGAAGTCATCAATTACAATGGCCGTCGCGCATCCATTGCTATAGCACAGGATGTTACCGAAACAAGGTACTACCAGGAGCTTGACACGCTCGAAAAACAGGTGCTGGAATATAGCGCCCGCAATGAAAAGACACTGAGCGCGGTCATAAACTTCTACTTGTCGGGAATGGAGGCACTCCATAAAGGCATCCATTGCTCCGTATTGGAAAAACGAAACGACAAACTATATGGTCTGGCCGCCCCATCCCTGCCTCCTGAATTTTGGGAATTCCCCGATGGCCTGGCTGTTGCAGATCAAAACGGGATATGCGGAACAGCGGCCTGGAAAAAACAAAAAGTAGTTGTTCCGGACATCGCAACAGATTCACGTTTGGAAGGCTTCCGCGAGATAATTGCAAGGCATCCAATGAAGAGCTGTTGGTCATACCCGGTAATAGACAGTAATAATGAAGTAATAGCGACGTTCGCGCTGTATAGCCCTGAACAACGGTCGCCAACCAAACAAGAAGAGAACACAATAGAGCGTGGCGTGCATCTTTTGCATATCATATTGGAAAACTATCGCCGCCACCGGGCAATCGAGGTAAGTAACGAGCGGTTTAAATATGTGATGGAGGCTACTTTTGATGTGATATGGGACTGGAACCTGGAAACCAACGGCGTTTACTACTCCAATAACATGCTAAAGCTGTTTGGCCACCGCGCCGGGACTAGTTATGACAATCTCCCCTTTTACTTCGAGAATGTTCACCCCGACGACCGGGAGCGTGTTGTGTTATATCCTGATCAGGTTAAATATGGCACATTCATACATTGGTCGCAGGAGTACCGTTTCTGCAAAGCAAACGGCGAATACGCTCATGTTCTGGACCGGGGCATTGTCATTCGTGACGAAAACGGCGTAGGCAAACGTATGATCGGCGCCATGCAGGACATCTCTACGCTAAGAAAACAACACGAACGCCTTACTGAAATTGCGCTCATCAACTCACACGAGATACGCAAGCCGGTGGCTACAATCCTGGGACTGATGCAATTGTTTAAAGATCTCAAAAATCAAAATCCAGACGAACAATTGCTGCAACATCTCGAATCGGCAACAAAGGAGTTGGATAATGTCATCAAACGCATCATCAATAAAACGGAGGATTTGTAAGTATCTTTTCCGCTATTCCTGGCTTAAAAAGCTGTAAATTTTGTCCCTGCGGGTAACAGCTCAGCACCTAACGGCACTATTTTATTGCTGCGTTAATAAATGGCTTTATGGCATCGGCCCAAACTTGGTAGCCGCGGTCTGTCGGATGGGTGAAATCAAGCATCATTCCCGGCAAAAAAGTTCCGTCCGGGTTTAGCATTGCGGGGCCGATATTTATAAGATTGATATTATGATGATCGGCCAATACTTTGAGTTGTCCATTAACCTGGTTGATTAATACTCTCCGCGGACTATCGGGGTCGCTTTCACGTGGAAAAAGTGCCATTACAACTATTTTTGAATTGGGGATCTCAGTGCGCACGCGAGCGTAAATGGCCATTATACCATCAACTATTTCAGTTGCAGTATTCTTTCGTGCAGCAGAGGTTCCACTGGTATTGTTGGTCCCAATATTAATAATTACCAGACGGGGATTTATTCCGTCTATTTCACCGTGATCAAGACGCCAAAGTACATTTTGGGTACGATCCCAGCCGAAGCCTATATTAAGTACCCGGTATCGGCCAAATAATTTATTCCAGGACTCAGGGCCGTTGGGCGCCCTTAATTCACCATTGGCATATTTTCGTTGCGGCGAGCCTCCCCAAAAATGGGTAATGGAGTCTCCTATTAATAGTATCTCTGGTTTTATAGAGTCTTTTATGGCAAGTACTTCTGCATGACGGTCCCACCAATTGTAGCTGTCCTCTTCAAGCTTCGGTACCGGAATTATGGCAGTATTAACATATAAAGCGGTAGTATCTGGTTTGGGCTGCGCTTTCACAAAAGCAACTCGATAAGATAGCAAGCCTAAAAGCAGTATATATTTTTTCATTTATGCTAATATCATATTATTTACTGATTTAGCCATATCTCTATTTCTGGTTTAAGAGTTCAGCGCAGCGCTCTCAGGACTCTGTCCGTCTCCTATCCGCACACATTTATTATCTTTACCTGCATTCGCGCTAGACACTGATACCTATGATAGCTCATTTCCCCTTTTTCCTGGCAATAGTTGTTGCCATTATACTGATCATAATGCTGGCAGACAGGATAAAAGTTGCCTACCCCGTTTTATTGGTGATCGCCGGATTGCTGATTAGTTTCATACCGGGCATTCCTGTATTGCACGTTAATCCTTCGCTGATATTCCTTATTATTTTGCCGCCGCTTTTATACGAAGGCGCCTGGGCCATATCATGGAAAGAATTGTGGCGCTGGCGGCGCATAATAGGCAGCTTTGCTTTTGTAGTGGTTTTTCTGACGGCGATGACGGTTGCCTTTGTGGTCAACAGAATTATCCCCGGCTTTTCATTGGCATTAGGTTTCCTACTTGGCGGTATTGTATCACCTCCCGATGCTGTAAGCGCAAGCGCTATCTTAAAGTTCGTGAAAGTACCCAAGCGGATGTCGTCTATACTGGAGGGCGAAAGCTTATTAAACGATGCCTCATCGCTGATCATTTTCCGCTTTTCGCTGATTGCCATTGGCACCGGGCAATTTATATGGTATCATGCGGCCTTAAGTTTCCTTTGGATGCTATTTGGCGGCGTTGGTATCGGGCTATTGATCGGCTTCGTCTTTATGAAAGGGCATAAATACCTGCCTACTGATGTGAACATGGATATAATCCTGACGCTGGTTACCCCGTATGTAATGTATATGACTGCCGAAGAGGTTCACAGTTCAGGTGTGCTCGCCGTTGTCGCCGGCGGTTTATTCCTTTCACACAAAAGGCATTATTTTTTGGGCAGTTCTTCCCGTTTGCGTGGCATAAACTTCTGGGAAAGCCTGGTGTTCTTGCTCAACGGGCTGGTGTTTATGTTGATAGGACTGGACCTTCCCGAAATTACAGCGGGACTAAAGCAAGAGGGTATAAGCTTTCAAGGCGCTGTAGGCTATGGCTTATTGGTAACCGGGATATTGATATTGGTTAGAATACTGTCGGCTTATGGAGCAGTGCTAGTTACTTTGATTGCCCGCAATTTCATAAAAGTAGCCGACGCCAGGAATCCGGGGTACAAAGTTCCTTTAATTTTAGGATGGACAGGTATGCGCGGTGTAGTTTCCCTTGCAGCGGCTCTTTCCATTCCCGTTCAGTTAGATAATGGCACAGCCTTCCCTCATCGCAACCTTATTTTATTCATCACATTTATAACGATATTAACTACCCTGCTGCTTCAGGGGCTTACTCTTCCCTACCTGATCAGGAAACTTACCCTGCCTGCTTACGATGATTATTTAACGGAGGATAAAGCCGAAGAGGTCATTAAAAGAGGACTTGCCAAAAACGCTATTAAGCATCTCAACGATAATTACAGCGATCACCTGGCCAACCATCCCTTGCTGCAACAAATGATTGAAAAATGGAACTCAAAAATAAATGAGGAGCTCGACCCGCAAATACCGGCCGAAAGTAAAAAGATATATCTTGAAGTAATAGACGAGCAAAGAAAATGGCTGATAAACCGGAACAATGTCGATGGTCATATTGATGAAGATATCATCCGCAAACACTTGCGCCAGCTTGATCTGGAGGAAGAGAAGTTTAAGATTATTTGAGGTTGGTTGATTGAGTTAAACTCACCGATTGTAACATTCTTGTCACAATAAATTAAACCATTGGATAATTTATTTGTCTGATACGACATAGACACTGAACTTTTATTAAAAATTCAGTAAACACGAACCAGAAAACACAAAAAACTAACATCCACCTTTATGAAAAAGTCCATCATCTATTCTTTTCTGATTATAGGAGCGGCATTTGCATTTTCTTCTTGTAAGAAGAGCGGTTCACAAGTCGTAAAGTATACAACCCAGGGTACAGCCAATGAAACTGTTACTTACACAGACCAGAATGGCGATACACAAACCGTAACCAATGCCCCTGCGAACTGGTCTTTTAGTTTCGCAACAACCGATAACGGCCTGACTGTTAAGCTAACAGCAATAAGCGTTGACGGCAGCAACGTAGGCGGAAAAATCTACATCGACAGCAATCAAAGTGCTCAGAGTAACGGAAACACCGCCAGCATATCTCTTACAGCTTTAGTACCCTAATTTAAATATTAAAAAAAGGCTCCAAGGCCATACTCAAATAAAAAGCCAGGTGAGAAAGTTAAGTCACCTGGCTTTTTTATGGCCCTTGAAGTTTATTATAGTTAATTGCGTTACAGCTGTTTGTCACCGCAAATTAAACCATTGGATAAATTATTTATCTGACACGAAATATATTGAAACCTTTTTTTAACAAATTCAGTAAACAGTAAACCAGAAAACCAAAACAAAACAGCCCCCACTATGAAAAAAACCATTATTTTTTCCCTTTTGATCGTATTAACTGCATTTGCATTTTCTTCTTGTAAAAAGACTAATAATTCGCATATCGTAAAATATACAACGGAGAGCACAGCCAATGAAACTGTAACTTATACAGATCAGAACGGTAATACCCAAACAGTAACCGATGCTCCTGCAAATTGGTCTCTAAGTTTTACAACAATCGACAATGGTATGACTGCTAAACTAACAGCTGTAAGTGTTGACGGTAGTAATGTAAGCGGAAGAATTTATATTGATGCCACCCAAAGCGCTCAAAGCAACGGCATTTCAAGCAGTATATCTCTTACAGCATTAGTACCCTGATTAAATACTAAAAACAAGCCCGCATTTCGAGGCTGGATTAAGGCCATCACACGCAGGTTAGAAAAAAAGCAACTTTAAATAAGCAGCTACCGTTTAAAGGCGCATTATAACAGCAATTTTAGTTATAATTAGTTTAACTGTTAGCCCTATCTGAAACGATGGGCTTTTTTTATTGTCTAAGTTCATCCCGTGGCTGTCCTTAGGGCGTTGAATAGCGCTGAGAAAAAATCGTAATTTGATTAGCTAATTTCTATAGACTTCTGACTTTTAACCAGTTTGCAGTTTTAAGTTTGCAGCCTGTCCCTTTATAAAGTTACTCCCAAGTCGGCCAACGGCCTACCGGCAACTGCAAACCTCTTTTACCTTGAGATTTCCGACTTCCGTTACTCTTCGGGATCGGGTTTGTAGCCGATACGTTTTCTTGGCGGATTGAGCTTCTCTTTTTGTTCCAGCAGTTCATCCAGGTATTGAAACACTAATTCAATATTCTTGTCGTGGTTATCCACTTTCTTTTTGATATAGGCTATCTCCAAACGCAATTCCGTGTTGGTTAAAAGCATCTTACGCAAGGCGATAAATGCACGCATAATGACAATGTTCATTTCCTTTGCCCTTTTGCTTTTCAACACACTTGACAACATTGCTACACCTGTTTCTGTAAACGCGAATGGCATCGATCCACCTAAGTGCTGTCGGGAAGGTATCACATTTTGTGATACCACTATATCGATCTCTGCCGGCGTTAGTTCAAACATAAAATCATCTGGAAAAAGATCAATATTTCTGCGGACGGCCTGTTTTAACGCCCTTGTTTCTACACCATACATTTCCGCCAGATGGACATCCAGCATTACTTTTTCTTCCCGCAGTTGTACTATTTGATGAATAATCTGCTCTTGCGGTATAACTATGGTTGTTTCTTTCTTTGCCATATCTATTGATCTTGGGTGTCACTCTTTGTGATACCTTTAAAAAAGCGTGAATAAAAAATTGCGAAATCTTAATGTAGTAATGCGAAGACATTTCCGTCATATAAGCCGATGCCATCATTTTGTGTAATAATCATTAGCTTATTTTTCCCGATAAATTGCATTTTCAACACATTCATTGGTGAACCTACTGCGTCACGTTGCCCATTAACCCAATTCAATTTAAGCTGAACAACTTTCTGCCAGTATTCTATAATGAATAGATTCTTATTTGGATCGCCTTTATATATTCCGTTTTGAGAATAAAAATATATATAACCGTCGACGGGATTAAACGTAGCTGGACCAATATATTGAGGATCTGGGTTACGATGTGACTTGCCGTCCGCCCCTTTGGTATAAGACGATGATACAAAAATATTCTCCCCTTTAAAATCACTTACCTTTATTATGCTTCCACTAAGAAGCATATGCATTAGCCCTGTTGAAATATAGACACTTTTACCGTCCTCAAATATTGATTTCACGGGTTCAATTCCGTCTTTGAAAAAACTATCTGTCAACTGAATGAATTTTTTGCTCTTTGTGCTAAACACATACAAATCGCCTCCCCACTCACCATGTCCATAACCCATCCAAATATTATCATCCTTATCAATAAAATAAGTATACGGCTTACCAATCGTTCCAGATAAGTATTTAACATTTTTATTTAAAGAAAATCGTGGGACATACCTATGACGATGATATACATCAACTATACCATCCCCAGTTATGCTGTAACAATTATTACGGCTATCAAATACTACAGCAAAAATATCCGTGTCGCATCTGAATAGCGTCTTTAGTTTGAATGTTATTGTATCAACTGCTTTTATTCTATAAAATGAGTCAGCAACCACAATATTGCCATTACGGTCTTTTGCGATTGCAACTATATCGTGCAAATCGTTCGTATTCTTCGTTAGCGATAAATTACTGCTTAAATCAAATATCTTAATATTTCCCTGTGTGGTAAGTCCCCATAAATTTCCACCTGCCACGACTGCATCAACATACTGCTTGCTTGATTCATTGGGTTGCCCTTTGCAGGAAGAGAAGAAAAAGACGCAGATAAAAATTATAAAGGATAGGCGCATTATTAAATAAGGTTTAATTAATCTAATATACTTGTTTTGGAAGATAAATTGTATTTCATAGGCATTTTACGCGCCCCCGACTCCTAAAACACCTCTCCCACCGTCAAAAACAGACCTTTTGACCTTTGGTTGCCAAAGCCATAATCGATATCCAGGTTGGTTTTGGATACTTTGCTCAGCTTAATGCGCAAACCGGGACCATAGCCCGGCTGGATAGATTGCAAAGGTGTACCGGGTGCTGCAGAGAAGCTTTCCCCATTCAGGAACACTACACCGCCTATCAGTCCGTTAGGGGTGATCTTAAAGCGGTATTCCGTTTCGGCGTATACCATTTGTGCTCCCCGGAAACGGCTTTGGATATAACCGCGACCGGTAGTGGAATAAGTATCCCATGAGGTACTTGGCAGGTCAAGATATGGCGGCCTGCCTGTGAGCGTAAGCCAATTGTAGGACCAAAAGGCAATTACGTTATCCGAATTCTCCGGGAAGCGGAAATATTTCCGGATATCTATAACCAGAGAGCTCCAGCCAGAATTACTACCCAGTACTTTCAAATAATCATAATATTGAATGGCAGCATAAAACCCTTTGGATGCATTTACTGAGTTATCGCGGCTATCGTACAAAGCATTCGCACTCAAGCCTGAAGAAGTAGTATGTAGACTGGAACCATAAGCCTCATAATCAGACGGGACCCCATCCAGTGGACCTTTATGCGAAATATTCCAATGCTGCATTAGTTTATATCCGCCGCCCAGGTAAAAACTACCTGTCACCCGCCGCAGTACCACCTCAGAAAAGCGAAACAAATTGTACCGCATCGGGTCTTCATCTTTGATATTAGAGTTACTACCCAACCCGAAGGTGCTTTGCGGATAAACATAAAACCGCGCATCGCCCAAAAAGACATACCTGTTATCATTCGACCAAATGCTCGATACTATCGGCAATGTAAACTGCTTTCGCTGTGTAAAACCCATACTGGTGGTGATAGCCGATACTTTTGAGTTTGGCGATGAGCGGAAAACGATATTACCTGTAAATGTTCCTGCAAATTCTGTCTGCAACGAATAGCCCACTGCTGGTACAAACGAAACTACAGGTTTACGACCAATCGTGTCGAGTTTAGCTGGTTTATAGTCCTTTGTAAAAATTGACTGCAATAAATCGGAAATATCCGTTTGTTGCGTCACTTCGGGGGGCATTACCACTGCGGTATCTTTACGCGGATATTTAGTTATAGGAATAAGCGGCCGGTCCTGGGCATACAGGGTGGCACAAAAGATAAAACCCCGAAACAGTAAAAAAATAACAGCGATAAACCGCTTCATTAATAAAGTTATAAAATGGGACTACCCGGTCTATAAAACGTTAACGGGCGCAATATTAAAGCTTTTAATCAGCTAAAAAAAGTCGCGCACCGCTTTTGGTTTGAGAAAAGTAAATCCAATGAAAAATAAATTATATTGGGAAAAATTAAAATATGATACAATTCGGAAAACTCTGGAAAATGAAATATCTCACAGCAGCATTATTAATATTTACGCTAGGCTGCCAAAATTCCCAATCCCAGACAATGGTTGCCAATCTGCATTCGGAAATCAAAAAAGAGGACATGACAAAATTAACCAAATTGGTCGATTCGTTTTTTGATAAATATAAAAATGGAAATACTTCCGAGGCAATCGACTACATTTTTTCGAGTAATATCTATACATCCAAAAATCCTCAGCTGCCCGCATTTAAAAAGACATTAGTAGCCAAACTGGACTCTTTGAGACAAAATATCGGCCAGTATAAAGGAAAGGACATAATAACAGAGAAAAGTACCACAGATAATTTCGTTCTAATTAGTTATCTGGTTAAACATCAGTATCAACCAATAAGATTCACTTTTGTATTTTATCGCCCCGAAGAGGCGTGGATGTTATACAAATTTATTTCAGATGATCAGGTAGATACGGAACTGGAAGATGCAGGCAAAATATATTTTATCAGATAATTTCCTTGTACCGAAATTATGATGAAACTTTTTTAGTAAGATTTCCGTGTTTATCTATTTAAAACTTGATAATTATAATTTATCTATTATTTTATAGATATTTATTGATTATCTAATTTAAAGTAGATATATTTACAATATGAAGTATATCGTGGTAACCGGGGATATCGCCAATTCCACCTCAATAACTGCAGACAAACGTGCTGAGCTAATTGATCGGGTTAGCGCGCTGATCAAATCATGGGTAATAAAGCCAAAAAACGCCGAAATATTTAGGGGTGACAGTTTTCAGCTATTATTTGATGACATGGCCGAGGCATTGAAGAGAAGTATCCAGATCAGGTGCTGGCTTAAAAGTTATCCAGACGGAGTAGAAAATGAATCTCTCGATGCCCGCCTGTCTATCGGAGTTGGCGAGATAGCATATTTTGGAAAATCAGTTTTAGATGCCGACGGAGAAGCCTTCCATTTATCGGGTCGTGCCTTTGATGAAATGAAAGCGGCACAAAACTATTTTCTGATATCAACCAATGATCCGAAATTGAATGAGCAGCTATATATCATCCTCAACCTGGCTAACATCATCATTAGTCAATGGACAAAAAACCAGGCCGAAGTGATATATCTTTTGCTCGAAGGCAAAACACAACAGGAAATGGCCGATGAATTAAAAATCGCTCAATCGGCAGTAAACAACCGCTTAAAGCTTTCGCGGTGGAAAGAAATTGATAAAACAATGCGTTATATTGCGTCACTAACGCAATGATGTAATGGAGCTAAACTTATTATTACGTTTGATCGTCGCCCACCTACTTACCGACTTTGTGCTACAGCCAACAGCCTGGGTAAACCAGAAAAAGCAAAGGAAACACCGCTCGGGCAAACTTTATTTACACATACTGATAGCCGGTGCTACGGCCTATCTTTTTTCAGGACTATGGTACAACTGGTGGCTTCCGCTGGTAATCATCATAACTCATTTCTTTATCGACCTGTGGAAACTTTACCGCCCCGGAACCCTAACCTATTTCCTGCTCGATCAGCTTTTTCATATCCTGGTGATCGTTGCCCTTTGGATGGGTATCAGTTTCGATCTGCATACCGTTTGGGCATACCTTACTGCGTTAGCACAAAACACCAAATTTTGGTTGGTAGTTACCGGTTACGTATTGGTCACCTGGCCATTAGGCTATGTCATAGGCATGGCAACCGAAAAATGGCGCGAAGCAGCCGAAGTAAATAAAGAAGGACTGGCCAAAGCCGGTGTATGGATAGGCTTTTTTGAGCGATTGCTCATTCTCACCTTCATCATAAGCAACCAGTTTGCGGCGGTTGGTTTTCTCATCGCAGCAAAATCCATCCTCCGCTTCAGCGATAAAGAAAACACCCAAAAGAAAACCGAATATGTTTTGATAGGCACGCTGATGAGCTTTGCCGTGGCTGCCATTATCGGGATTGTGATTTCAAATGCTATAAAATAAAAAATTCCTTAGCTGTTGTTAAACCTTTCCTTTGGGACGATTTGAATTTGGCGGCTCAATGGTTTCCTGGGAAAATCGTCCATGCGCTTGCTCTCATCCTCCATTCCTTTGCGAAGCTAAACGACGCAACTTTGACTTAGTAATTCAAACACAAAAATTAAGTTAAAGAAAATGAAAACTTTCGCAGTACCAACAAGGGATCAAGTATCAGAACACAATCAAACAATTTTTGACAATCTAAATAAAGCCATTGGCATGGTGCCAAATCTGTATGCAACCATGGCTTATTCTGAAAACGCTTTGGGTAGTTATGTAACCTTTCAAGGTGGCAAAACCACGTTACGCGGCAAAGAAAAAGAAGCTGTTAACCTGATAGTAAGCCAGGTAAACGGATGTATCTACTGCTTGAGCGCTCACACCGTTTTGGGTAAGATGCATGGTTTAACCGATGACCAAGTAATTGAGATCCGCAAAGGTGGTGCGTCTTTTGATCCTAAACTGGATGCACTGGTAAAATTGGCAAAGAGCATCACTGAAAACCACGGACACGCCGATAATATTTTGGTAGACAACTTTTTTGCAACAGGTTATAATGAGGGCAGCCTGATTGATTTGATTATGCTGATAGGCGACAAAACCATTATGAACTATTTACACAATCTGACTAATGTTCCGGTCGATTTCCCTTTGGCACCAGAATTATAATATATCTCAATTTTCACCTCACTTTCAGTTTATAGAAAGTGGGGTGAATATGACACAACGAACGCTTTCTGCAAGTAACCCCTGAGTATATTTGTACAAACCCTTAAAAACCATGGAAAAGAGATTCCCGATACCGCCATTTACAATGGAAACCGCCCTGCAAAAAGTACAGGCCGCCGAAGATGCCTGGAATACCCGCGACCCGGAACGTGTATCTTTAGCCTATTCAGTTGATACCGAATGGCGCAACCGCTCAGAATTTATAAACGGGCGCGAAGAAGTTGTCGCGTTCCTGAAACGTAAATGGGCAAAAGAACTGGATTACAAATTAAAAAAGGAACTGTGGGGCTTTCGTGAAAACCGGATGGCCGTGCGTTTTGAATATGAGTGGCACGATGATTCCGGTAACTGGTACCGCAGCTACGGCAATGAATTGTGGGAGTTTGACGAAGATGGCTATATGCGTAAACGCTATGCCAGCATCAATGATCTTCCGATAAAGGAGTCGGACCGGAAGTTGAAATAATTTATGCAAACACAAAAACCACTAACGCTGGTCGACCCGAAGAACGGCAACCTCGCCTTTAAGATATTCCCTTACGGCGATAACGGTCACTTTGATCATGTACAGCGTTATAATTACTACACGGTCATTGTCAACCTGGAAGGCAGCGGGAAATTAAGATCTGACTTTTCGGAATATGACTTCTCGGGGCAAACCATGATGTGTTTTTCTCCCTATCAGCCTTTTATGATCAGTTCTGATCAAAATCTGAGCGGCATTGTACTCAACTTTCACCCGGATTTTTTTTGCATTCATCTGCACCAGAAAGAAGTAGCCTGCAATGGGGTGTTATTCAATAATATTTACCAGCCGCCGTTTATTACGCTTACAGATAGAGATGTTGTAATATTCCAGGGCATCATCGAGCAAATGCAGACTGAAATGCAAAATGCAGCATTAGCCCAATATGAACTGCTGATATCCTACCTCAAGATACTTCTAATCCATGGCTCACGCCTCCGTGTAGAGCAAAGCCCTTTTGCTCTGGCAGAATTTTCTGACCTGAAAGAGCCCTTTGTATTACAAAATCTCAAGGATGCGATAGAGGAACACTTCAAAACCAAACACTCCCCGGCGGATTATGCTGACCTGCTCAATATCTCGCCAAAGGCATTGGCCAGGATCACCAAAAATCATTTTAACAAAACGCTCACCAATATGATAGCCGAGCGAATAATAATAGAAGCAAAACGGGAATTGTACCTTACCTCAAAACCTGTAAAATCCATTGCTTACGAGCTGGGCTTCAACGACGAGTTTTATTTCAGCCGCTTTTTTAAAAACAATGCCGAGGTTTCACCGCAGCTATACCGCGAAACAGTTGGCTTTGCTAAAGCGGAAGTGTAATTAAACGCAACATGTTAAAGATTGTTAAACCGGACATCGCCATAAAATAAAAGCTTCAGCACGGTGTTTTCAATATGTATTATCAAAAACCTTATAAAATGAAAACACTTAAAAATTTATTCGCGGCAGTACTTGCCACCTGTCTTTTTGTCCTCACTGCAAAAGCACAAACAACACAATCGTCACCCTCCAATCCCTGGCATTTTGGTGTCGGTTTAGAGAGCGGCATCACACTCTCGGGCATAGCCTCCAAAACGGAGTTCGGCGCGACAGGCCGCTTGCAGTATGATGTCTCCAAAAACTTTGCTTTGACGCTCACTTCAGGCTATTATGAATTTTTGGGCACTAACGTCCGCAATGCTATGGGCATGGTACCCGTTAAGCTTGGCGTGAAGGCTTTCGTCGGTTCCGGGTTTTATTTCAGCGGGGAAGCCGGTGCGGGAATTGAAACCCAGGACTTCAATGTCCTTAAGAACACAAACTACGGCATCCCTAAAACCACTAAATTACTTTGGTCGGGCGGTTTTGGATATGCCGTTAAATCGTGGGATTTTTCTCTGCGATATGAAGGCTTTACCGGAAATAATAAAGCCAGTTACGATAACAGCAATTTTAGCTTAGTAGGGCTTCGCGTGGGTTATTCATTCTGAACGGGAATGGTTGCAGCAGTTGTAATCGTTGGATTGGTTGTATTGGTAAACTCAATCTAACTTAATCAACCATTCAACTCAATCAACCACCGCTCAATTCATTTTTACAGTTTTTAAACTTAAAAAAGATATTAGTTTTGAGCCCTTAAAAAGAAACACTGTTAAAATGAGCAATTCAGCTAATTCCGCCGGGAATCCGGTTTCGCACAACACTTATTTTGAAGGCATGGTTCAAAGCCTGGGCCTCGAAACCGAAAAGGGCCGCGCTACTTTAGGGGTCATGAAAAAAGGCCCTTATCAATTTGATACCAGCACCAAAGAAACTATGATATTTATAGAAGGCTCGGTAAGTACCAAATTACCCGGTGGCGAATGGCAAAAACATCAAAAACAAGATATACTTAACATCCCGGCAGGAATTGTATTCGACATCAATTGCGAGACGGATGTGGCTTATATCTGTTATTACGAATGAGTTGATTGAGTTATGGTTGATTAAGTTGAGTGGTTGACTGGTTAATAAACCAAAGATCAATTAATATACCCAGAATAAACCTTAGGTACGCAGACCGGACAAAGTCCAAAATAGTGGATATTTTAATCATACAAAATCCATTAAAATTGCTTATATTTATTCTATCCAATAGAACATAAATAATTAATTATCAGATGGAAACGAATGAAAATTCTTCGTCAGATGATAATGACGGGAAAGCAGCGGGTATAGTGAGTTATTTCTTCATTATTGGGTGGCTCATTGCGTATTTTGCTTTGCATCATAGTAAAAGAGGACTGGGCAGTTACCAGCTAAGACAAACATTGTTGTTCCATATCATTTCAACGCTCGTGGTGGCTGCTTTGGATGTGATTTTCTTCTATCTCCTTTTTAGTCCCGATTATTGGGTGGCCTCGGCTTTAAACTGGTTAACCAGAACTTCAATCATTATGCTTTGGGTGCTTGGATTTCTTGGAGCGATAAATGGCGAAAAGACACCTATACCGCTCATTGGCAAAAAGGCACAAAGGATGTTTGCAGGGATTTGAAAAAGGAGCAGGTATAAGCAATCCCTGTTAAGCCGTCTTCTTACCTGTAACCAGCAAAATAATACCACCTATTACCAGTAGGCCCCCTGCATAAGGCGGCCAGTTAACGGTATGCTGTCGGTCGGCAGAAACCTGGATAGGACCCGCGTCAATAACTTTCTCTTTTTTGGTGTAGGTAAACCCTGTCCATACCAGCATGATTACGCCGATAATTAATAGGAAGATCCCGATAGTTCTGTTCATATTGGGTTGATTTGTAAGTACAAAAGGAAAAATACAGGAAAATGTTTGGTAGTTTTTCATCAAACAAATTAACTACCCACAGGTTAAACTGATATGATACAGGAAGGACAGGTGTGGGCGAACAGTACGCAACAATTTAAAGTGCTGGGTTTCGATCCTTCGGGGCATGCTCTGATCTTTGGCATTACACACATCGATTATCTCAACGTCGACGAACATGGCACACGGGAAATACCTGTGGATATATTGGAATCATTCCTTACAAAAGAAATGAGCGATTTTAAATTGGTGTTCTGACAATAAATTTCTTTTAATACGTATTAATGACATGGGATTACCATTCAGAATAACTTTCGACAATAAGGACCACGTTTACAATGTGCTCAACACCGATCGTGTAGATCATAAAACCACCCGACTGGAGTTGATGCTTGATGGTAATAAGCTGGTTATAGAAAAGAACGATAAAAACTGCTGGGTACAAAAAGAAGGCGACCCCTGTCCTCCCGGCCTGGTGGAATCGCTGGGGCGTTCGGTATCGTTAAGGATGAGGATGTAATGAAGAGGCAAAAGTCTAACCTGGCACCTTCATTGTAATCTCCACAGAACTTCTTGTTGTTAGGGTTATCATTTCATTGGACTTTTCTGCGCCTTGGGAGCGCCAAATTTCCGGCATCCGCTAAATTTGACAACCACAAGATCAGGAACGCATTAGCCATTTTTATGCGCCGGGTCTTTTTTTAATGGGAATTTGTGCGAAAATGCGCTCAAAAACCGAACTATTAAGCCTCATTTATCGTTCAAACAACAAAGGTTTAAGATTGACAAAAAGTAATCCCCCAAATGAACTTCAACTCTGTCAGCATCCCAAGCGTTATTGAGCGTTACAACCAAGCGCTTATCAACGTATCATCAAGTCCCGAAAAAAAAATACAACTGTATGAAGCGGGCGTAGGTTATTTGATAGGCGAACTCGCCTTTTCACAAGGGCTTTCCCCCTACCGCAATATCAACAGCTCTCCGGCCGATCTTGACTACCAGCTTTTAGCTAAAGCCGGTCTGCTGATCGCTACGGGCGCCAAGTCAGGCGAGATTGTGCTAACCACAGGCTTTCCTTATACTACCTATGAGGTGTACAAGCAGCAGGCCGAAGATTTCTTTTCGCTGAAGGATGTTTTTATCGAATACAATGGCGATACATTTTCTACCAACGAACATAAACGCACACACCTTACCATAACCCATGTAGAGATAATGCCCGAAATTTTGGGTTGTATAAATGGCATACGCAAGGGCCCTGTCGCCGAAAAGGACAATTTCTTTATCGTCAGCCTGGGTTACGGTACCTGCGAAACTGGTCTGAGCACCGAAAATGGACTGATCGGTCGTACTTGTACGAGTGTCCCCGGCTTGCGCCATGCAGTTAATAATATGCAAACCGAGCTGAACCGGAGCTTTAACATGGGCATGAAAAACGAGCATGTAGTAAACCAGAACTTTCAGCATGGCAAAGCAGTGGTTAACCGTAAAAAACAGGATCTTACCGACATAAGGCAAAATCAGCTGGCCAGTTATTATGACGAGATCATATCTCCTACGCTTAAAAAGAATTTCCTTGATTCGGATTTTGAAAAAACCGACAAGCTTTACCTTGTAGGCGGCGGTGCGTTGTACCCGGACCTGGTAGAATACTTTAAAAAAGAATTCGACGGCGTGCTGGATGTTATTGTTCCCCCAGGCGCCGCAGATATGGCCAGTACGGGTTATTGCCTGCGGTCGTTGCAATTGACCGGCCCTCTTAACGCAGATCAGGCTATCGGCCTGGATATTGGCAATGCCTACACCGTAATAACCAAGGTCACCGGAGTACCGACACCCGGAATGCCAATAAATATTCCTGAGGACGCATCGGCAAGCATAGCGAAAGTACCTTCATCCGTAGCAACCAAATAGGCGCAATTGTATAAAATAACTGTTTTTGTCTGAATCGAATTTTCAGAATTTAAAAATTTTCAGAATTCGATCAATTCAATAATTCGGAAAATTCCGGTTCAGACAACTACGTTAATCCAGCACCTTCATCGTCACCTCAACAATATCCTTGAACACTTTCTTATCAGCGGCCGACTTTGCCGTAACGCGCATGCCTTTTATAGTATTCAGGATAAACTGGGCCAAAGCATGGCTGCTTTGCTCATTGGATATTTCACCGCTGTTTTGCCCTTTTTTAATGGCTTCGTTAAAGTAGTGCTCTAGCTGGCGGTCATTTTCACAAAGCATTTTGTTTACTTCGGCATCATGCGGCGCCATTTCTACTCCTGCATTTACCAGGAAACAGCCCTTATGCTGCTTGTCGCTCAACAATTCTGCTATAATATATTCAAACATCCGCCTGATAGTTTCTTTAGCTGATGACGCATTATCCACAAGCGTTTTCATTTCATTTGTGGCAATCTTCTTGTAGTTCTCTAACGCACGGATAAAGAGCGTATGCTTATCGCCAAAAGTGTCATACATGCTCGAGCGACTAATGCCCAGCCCATCCACCAGGTCCTGCATAGAAGTCCCGTTATATCCCTTGTGCCAAAAAAGGTTCATGGCCTTTTGCAGCACCTCATCCTCATCAAAATCTTTTGTCCTTGCCATAACAGAAAAGCTTTGCCCGTTTATGAGCAAAGCTATTGAATTTTGTGATTAGTTAATCAGTTAACTGGTGATCAGTTAACCGGTGATTAGTTACCAGTTAATCAGCATCGTTTAATCCATCTCGCTAAATCATACCCAACTTCATATTCGACCAATCACAATCTCATACTACTGATCAACTGGTCACCGGTTAACTAGTCATCAACTGCCTACTGCAAACCGGCAACTGCCAACTGAATTATCTATTTCCACCACCTGCTAAAATAGTCTCGCCGGTTAGCCATTTTGAATCGTCAGAAGCGAGGAATACGGCGATAGGTGCAATATCATCAGGCTGACCAATACGGCCCAGTGGCGTAGTTGTTTCTGCCCATTTCTGGAAATCGCCGCCTATAAAACCTGCGGTATGGGTACCTTCAGTTTCGATCATACCCGGGTTGATAGAATTTACACGGATCTTTTTAGGGCCCAATTCTTTTGATAATACCTGGGTAATTGAATCAACCGCACCTTTGGTTGCGGTATAAATAGCGCTTCCCGGAGGAGTGATGCGGCTCACAACTGAACCTATGTTGATCACACTGCCGCCCTTATCACCAAAATGGTTAACTGCATTTTGGGTTGCCAATAATAAACCAAGCACATTGGTATTAAACTGGCGGTGAAACTCATCCTCGGTAATTTCTTCTACCGGACTGAATTTATATACACCAGCATTGTTTACCAAAATATCTACTTCACCATATATAGTCTTTGCTTCGTCAAACACACGTTTTACATCAGCTGCTTTTGATACATCACCTTGTACGGCAATAGCCTTACCGCCATTGGCTACAATTTCGGCTACCACCTTTTCAGCACCTTCTTTAGCTGAAGCATAATTTATAACCACAGCTGCACCCTCTGCTGCCAGGCTTTTTGCAATACCTGCACCAATACCCTTTGATGCCCCTGTTACTACTGCTACTTTGTTTTCTAACTTTTTCATCGTTGTATGTATATTTTATCGTGATTTAAATTTCCTTTTCGGAATGATTGTTCCGCAAATCTAAATCAAAAACGGAACGACCGTTCCTAAAAAGTTCAAAGATTATTTCGGGATGACATTTGGCCACGCGTCATTGCGAAGCAATCCCCGATTGGCAGGTCCGCTATGCAAGTTCTACACTGTCCTATTCGCTCTGTACTGTTTGGGATTGCTTCGATATTATCCTTTCAATCTCGAATCAAACGTAAACGGCTTTATAGCAGCTATTTTAATCTGCCTGAAGTCGGGATGGGCGGGGTTAAGCAAGTAATTGTATTCCAGGTCGATAATAGCAGAAGGCACTTTTAAAATAGCGGTTTCGCGTTCAGTTAACCATTTATCCCCTATCGACTGGGTACAGGGATAGTTAATCACCTTTGTCCATTCGGAGGTGTGTTTTATTAAATCGGGCAGTTTTATTTCTTTGATCTTCATGGTATCCGGCACCCGGTACATCGTGACCGAAAAATTGCCTGAATATAAAGATGTTCCCGACGTATGCGCCAATTTTTCAAGACATGAAAGCGCAAGGGTCCCACCCGTATAGATCACATATTGACTATGCGAATTCCACCGCGCATCAATCCCCGATCCTTTCAGATCTTCGGCATATTTTGTTTGGCCTATTCGGTAGATGTGCATTTTTAACAGTTGAAAGGTTGGAAGGTTAAAAGGTTGAAAGGTTGAAAGGTTAAAAAATTCGATGTTGAAATATGCTACTCCAACTTTACAACTTTCCAACCTTTCAACTTTACAACATATTTAAGCCGTCGCTCCATAATCAATGCGGATAAGCTCATTGATCACGATACCAATACCGGTAATGGTATCCAGTATATCATAAGGGGTAGCATCAATACCTGTATTGTAGTGCTTCAGCCAGTTTTTGAACTCACTGAGCGAGCCGAAGGTATCAAGCCCCTTATCAAAAAGCTCAAATAGCTGGATAATGTGCTCGCTGAGACCCAGGTTAAGCTCACGGGTATTCTGGATGTGCTTACGCAAAGTTGGTTCAGTGATATCCAGCCATTTGGATATATCGGTTTGGGTGGCTCCTGTTATCTCTATCAGATCATTAATGGCATTAGGGCGTAATCCTCTTTTTATAGCATCCAGCTTGGCAATTGGCGACCGGAAGTAATTGGTATACGGCACCAGCAGATCCGATACCTGGCTCAGTGGCATATCCTCGGTATCATAAACTTTGTGTCGTTTACCATCTTCGTAAATGTACTTAGCCTTCTTTTTTTCTTCTCCCATATCCAAAGGTAATATTTTTCTTTTTAAAACGGAAATTTTTCTTGTTTAGTTACCGAGGTCACAACCACCTCTTAACATAATCAACTCAATCAACTACTTAGCAATAACGGGCACCTAACTTGCACTTCACTAAAAATATGAGTATCTTTGATCATCCCTTTATGCCAATCGGCATTCAAATCATCAATGAAAAAGACTAAGAAAAAATTTACTTCAGCTGAAGAGCTGGACAGCCTTATCACGTGTTATTTCAAATGGATTGAAGGCGAATATCCTATCGAACAAAAGGAAGTCAAAGGCGAATTAAAGGATGTAAAGGTTTATGATCGTGAACCTGAACCTCCTACTATTGCCGGATTAGCTTTTCACCTGGGTTTTAGTAACCTTACGCAGATGGAGCTACACGAAGCTAAGGGCAAATACTCCGGATTACTTCAACGCGCTCGTCTACGTATCATGGCCGAATATGAAAAAAAGCTGCTTAACGGGCCGTCTTCAGGTGCCATTTTTGCGTTAAAAGGCCTGGGATGGAATGATCGCTACAATAACAGACCGTCCGGGGCCACAAATATAGACCTCAAAACCGAGCTCATCCGTTCAGGGCCACCACTCGCCTTTTCTGAAGGGGATGTTGCACTATAAAAATAAAATTACCAACACATTACTATAACTCAAATGCCGGCAAAGCAACAAACCTCTGTACTTTTCCCTGCAAATCATGAGGCCACGGCACCGATTGTGGTCAACCAGGGCGGAACCAGTTCGGGCAAAACTTACGCCATTATGCAGGTGCTTTTTAGGATTGCCTGTAAACAATCGAAACAGGTAATCACCGTTGTCGGGCAAGACATTCCAAACCTAAAAGCCGGTGCCCTGCGTGATGCCCTGAAAATGTATAATGATTCCGAACAGATAAGGGCAAGCGTCAAATCTTATACAAAGTCCGACCGTGTTTTTTTGTTTAATAACAGCAGCATCGTAGAATTCAAAAGTTATTCAGATGCACAGGATGCGAAGTCAGGAAAAAGAGATTATTTATTTATAAACGAGGCGAATGGCATAGACTGGCAGATCTACAGTGAACTGGCTTTGCGAACGCGAAAACGGATCTATATCGACTATAACCCTAACGCAGCTTTTTGGGTACATGACAATTTAATTGGGCGAGGCGATGTGAAGCTTATTATATCCGACCATCGCCATAATCCATTCCTTGATGATGGTACGCACAATAAGATCGAATCGCTCCGGCAGGTGGATGAAGAACAATGGAAAGTGTATGCACGCGGACTTACCGGAAAGGTCAACGGCCTCGTCCTTACTAATTGGAAACTATGCGACACCATTCCTAAGGACGCAAACCTGCTGGCACTGGGGCTTGATTTTGGCTTTACCAACGATGAAACCGGCTGCATCGAGGTGTACCGTTACAACGGTGAGCTATGGATAAACGAGCTGATATACGAAACCGGCTTAACCAACCTGGATATATCAGAAAAGCTAACCGGCCTTGGAATCAGCAAACGAACCGAAATAATTGCTGATAGCGCCGAACCTAAATCAATTGAAGAGCTTAAACGTTTAGGTTGGTATATGACCAGCGTAAAAAAAGGTGCGGACAGCGTTAAGAACTCCATCGATATTCTAAAACGTTACAGGCTCAACGTCACCAGGAACAGTATCAATCTGCGTGAAGAATTGAGTCGATACAAATGGCGGATGGATCGTTCAGGTAAAACGATAAATGAACCAGTTGACCGTTTTAATCACCTGATCGATCCGCTGAGATATATTGCATTAAATAAATTAAAAATCAGTAAATTAGCTATGCCCAAAAGCAAACTTCCCTATAAGGAAACAAACTCGTAGGCGCCGCTCTCAAATTTGATTAATCTATGATCGAAAAAACATTAAAGACAATCGATGGTAGCTTAAGGGTGCGCATACCTACTATCCTTAACGAGATCACGCTCGGTCAAATGATCGGGATGCAGGAAAAACATTACCTGAACGACCTGGATGCCATCAGCATTCTCTCAGGCATTCCGAAAGAAGAACTCAACAACGTCATTAATTTTGACGACTTCAGCATCTTCGGCGAATATGTAGAATCGCTGGCCAACCAGATCAAATACCTGTATAACAACGAGACAGTTCCGAATAGCGTCACCTTTATACTGGGCAAGCGCAAGGTGGACGTTAAGGTGATCCATAATTTGTCGGTTGAACCTGCCGGCGCTTTTTTAGCCGCGCGCGATATCATTGCCGACGAGATCAACTACCACATCTGCCTGTACGGCGAAGAAAACTGGCAGGAACATTTTCAGCCATCGCTTAAAGCCTGCTGCAACGTGTTGGCCCAATACTTTTTTTGCAGGGCAACTGGCAAAAGATACGATGAATACGAAGCCGAGGAATTCAACGAAGAAGTGAAAAAATTAAGGGTAACGGAGGCACTACCCATAGCCAAACATTTTTTTTCCTGTTATCCCGACTTATTGAAACAGAAGATCGGGTTCTTTCAGCGCCTGCATCTGTATTGGAGAAGAAGGCAGGTGTTGCGGCGTTTGAAAAATTTAAATACATAAACACCGTCAATTCCCTCGCCGGCGGCGACGTCACCAAATGGGTCGAAATCCTCGCCCTCCCCTACGACCGGGTGCTAACCAAACTACTTTTAAATAAGACCGAAGCAGAATATCAGCGGCGCTACCAGGAATTATTGAATGCGCAGAGGTGATTTACGATTTTAGAATTACGAGTTACGATTGAGGCATTTTTAACAACACCCAACGTGACTAAAAAACTCATAAAACACCCATAATACGAGAATAGAAAACAGAAATATAACAATACTGATTCTCCATGGTGTCCAAAAGAAAGGTCCTTTCATTCCGATAAAGCTTAGCCGAAGTTACCACTTTTTCTGGTTTAAGAGCGCTGAACTCTTAAACCAGAAAGGGGTTCTAAACTTCCTATTCGCTCTGTATAGCGTGCGATTGCTTCTTCACCGCTCGGGCCGTTCATCGCAATGACGTTTTTCTTTAAAATTCCGACACAGACAACACCAATGAACTAATGATCAATGACCAATAAACCAACCTCATGCCAATCAGAAATCAAATCGAAGCGATCACTCAATCGCTTACCGAGCAACCCACTTTTATTTACGGAACCGTTAATGAGATCAATCAGCTTGCGGATGACGCCTCGTTTCCGTGCGTGTTCCTGTACCCTCTGCAGCCCATTGACCTTTCGCCGCAGGTGAATGGCTCGGTAGACAATAAATTCTCACTCTATCTCGAGTTTCTTTACAAAACCGAGTTCGATCAATACACATCAGGAAACGAAGATTATGTGAACCAGGCACTCCGGATGGCGAACGAATTCATCGTCAAAGCCTCCAAATACCGCGAAGGCGACGGTCGCTATTTCCGCATCAAAGCCGGCGACAAAGCCAAATGCCTGCCCGTTTATAATAAATTCGACGTTAACTCAACGGGGGTTAGCTTGACAATCACGTTGGCTGCGATGTATTTCGAAAATTATTAATCCGCGTAGACTCACCCCGAATGCGCTGCGCTGTTCGACCCTCTCTCCACTTTGTGGAAAGAGGGTAAGAAAAAGAATTAAAACCCCTCTTTATGCGCAGCATAGAGAGGGTGGTCGAGCGAAGCAATGACCGGGTGAGTCAAATCTGCGACATGCTATCCCACACCCACCAACCCTCAATGACTAATGACCATTTAACCTCTTTTTTAGAATCCCTCAAATCCGACCTAATCCATTCAATGCAATCAAATGGAAAATACGCCACCGGGCAAACCGGGCAGCAAATCGTAATCGAAACTGATGGCGATAGCGGTCAATTGCAACTACCGGGCTACCTGCAAATACTGGAAACAGGTCGCGGCCCTACCAGTCGGGACCAATGTCCGGCAGTCCGCCCATGATCGACCGCATCAACCAATGGTGCCAGGCCAAAGGCATCCCCGACAAAGCCGCCTGGGCTATCAAAAAATCAATCGACCAAAACGGCTGCCCCGGCACTCCAGGCATCCTGTCCGAACCACTGAGTGAAGCCAATATTAATCTGCGACTTGATCCGCTGATTGACGGTATCGTCGCTGAGTTGGTTGATTGAGTTAGATTAAGTTGAATTTTAACACCAAAGTCAATAGCCGATCTATTCAACTACTACAACCTTTATAACGTCGATAACCTCTACAACCACTACAATCAATACAACTCAATCAACCACTTAACCTAATCAACCTAATCAACCATGTCTTTATTTCCCCAAATCCAGATCACCAACCAGGTGAGCACCACCGATAATGGCATCGTCTATACCAATGGCGATGTCTATATCATTATTACCGACGAGAACAACAATCCCGCCAATGGTAACAATATGGCCGTTACTGTTGCATTTTACGATACCGGTAATACCAACAATCACGGCTTCATCGTTCCGGGTCAAAGCCTCTTGATCTACAGCGGCATCCTGAGTCGCAAGCAGGCTTCGGACGGTATGATAGTCGACATTCGTAATTTTACCGTGGTCGATTCTGCCGCAGGCACGCCAAGCCCGAACCCTGCCGTGTGCGATGCTGTCATCGATGCAGTTGTTACTGATAGAAAAGAATCAGCACCCGGCGCAGCTGATGGACAGATCACCATCAATGCATCATCCAGCTATGGGCCAATCCAGTACAGTTTGGATGCCGGCAATTATCAATCGTCCCATACTTTTACCGGGTTAACCAGCGGTTCCCACACTGCTTACATTCGCGATGCCAATAATTGCACTGCGGTTAAGCAATTTACCCTGCTTACCGTTCGTAACTTGCTGATCGGTGATCCATCCGTCGACTTAGGCGGCGGCAATATCTCGCGCTGGAATGCGGCATTTAATCCTATCGTCTTCACTTATCAGCGTAAAGATTTCGAGGTGACCAGCATCACGCGGGATAACCAAACACAAAAGCCGCAGCTCAATATTAATGCGACGGTCATCAGCATAAAGCCGGACGAAATGATCTACATCAACGCGGGGGCATACAATGGCGTTTACCCGGTTTACCAGGCGCAATACAATTCCCTGGTGATCGATGCGCCTTATATCCCGTCATCTTCGGGCGGATATGTCAACATCAACAGTCTGCGGCCATATTATAAAGTACTTACACAGATCACTTACCAGGATAAGCTCAGCGGTCAGCAGCAAACCATCACTGCTACCAACAGGCCGAACGCAAAAGGCATTACCCGTGCCGATTTCTCCAACTTCCTGCAAAGCCTGCTGCGTGCCAAAGATGAAAGCAGCTTTGCCCAACCAAACTTCCGCGACGACAACTTGAGCGCGAGCTACCAAATTCAATATGCCGAAAGTTGGGACGATGGTACGCCTGTTGGTTACACCTCGCCATATATACCAATCGCCGATCCTTATTATGTGGTCTATTCGGCCAAACAGCTGCGTAGCAAATATGGCGGCAATTTGGCTGAATATGTGCCCTTTGCATCAGTAAGTAACAATTCGCAATTGGCAAAGTGGGTTACAGATTTCGACGAGCCTGCGTACTCCAACGGCTATCCTTTTGATATTGGTTTTATCTATAGCGAAAACCTGCTGGGCCTGAACATTTATTGCGAGTTAACCCAGCTCGACATTAACCGCAATCCGCTACCCGGCGATGCACAGGCCAACTTTCTGCTGAACGAAGATGGTTCATGGCTTTTAAACCAGGACAGTAGCAAACTCATCATATCAGGCCAAACTATTTCTACTACGCCGATTCCGGTACAATTGGGATTAAACAGGTTATTAATAAATGAAAGCTTCCCGGATGAAGCGCATTACATCACCCTAACCTTAAAGTACAATGATGAAAGCGGAACACGTCACGCAATCACCCAAACCCAAACCATCCGAATTGACGATGCCGTTGACGAACGTTCGGTTTACTTGCGCTGGATAGGCTTAAGCGGTAGCTGGGAATACTATCGCTTCGTTTACAACCAGGAAGTTTCACTCGATGTGCAAAATGCCACCATCATCAAAAACTTTGTGTCCGACTGGGAAAACCAGGAAGGCATTGAGGAAGTGATATCCAAAGACGCCGGGCAAAAGATGAAGGTAATGACAGAAGATCTGTCTGTCAATGACATCAAAGGATTACAATCCATCAAATACTCGCCCAAAGTGCAGATGCTGGTGAACAAGAACCCGGTAAAATGGCAAACCATCGTCATCAACACCGCCACCTACAGTGAATACGAAACCATGAACGGACAGGCACCTTTCAGTATTACGTTTAATATGCCTTCGATTAATATTCAGACGCAATGATTTTGGTGAGTGGCGAATAATTGATCAAAGCCGATAAGCTACTAATTGAATATTGACCACTTATTTACCATTGACTAATGACCAATGACTAATGACCACCCATGAACCAACTCCAATTATACATCTCCGATCAGCTCGTCGACCTGAACGATGACAGTCCCATCGCCCTCACCTTTCAGATCAATAACCTGGCAGAGGTGCAGAATCAACAAGGCAACACCAGTAACCAGTTCAAGCTGCCGCTCACCCAGCGCAACCGGCAGACATTGGGCTTCCCGGATGATATCGCCTTTACCACCAATGCACCGTATCAGCAATATCCGGCAAGGCTAATTCAGGATGGCCTTGAGATTATCCCTTATGGCATTGCCGAACTCAATAATGTCGAGCAGGATAACGCTAACATCACTGTATTATCGGGCAATGTCGACTTTTTCGATGCGATAGACGGCAAACTATATGATATGGGCGACAGTACCAGCCAGTGGACCAACTATGGGCGAAATTTGGTTTGGAAGCCCTACGATCATACCTGGAACCTGCAAAACGCAGCCACTTCACAAACCAAAACCGATGGATGGATATACCCGGTTATCGACTACGGCTTTATGAATGGTCAGGATTTTACACCACCCATTGATGTACATCATCTGCGGCCTGGCTTCTTTATCATATCTGCTATCGACCTGCTGCTGCAATCGGCTGGATATAAAGGCAAAGGATCATTGCTTGACGATCCGCTTTATCCATTGCTCATTTGTCAGTTCAGCAATAGCTCCTGGCAGCATGGTAGCGATTACCAAAATCAGCCGGACGTGAGGGGTATGAGTGCGGCCAATCAAACCGCCACACAATTAAACCATCCAAATGCGCTCAATCCCGACGGAGTTTTAAGCTGGAACAGTATTATGTCCGATCCGTCTAAACAGTTTTCGGGTCAGTTATTTACGTCGCAAAAAACCAATTCCGTTAAGGTGACCGTCACTTTTCCGCATGTTTACCTTTACGGCCGCATAACGCCAGATACCGATCCAAGCGCCCTGAATGCAATTATTTATTATCGCGATCCCGATTACCCATCCGTGCCCGACACGTCAATTGTCAGCGTGCAATTTGCATTTAATGGCGGCGAAAAGAACAGTACTAACCCAAACGGGTGGGTTAGAGACCCCGGTACAAGCGGAAGCCATATTACCGGCTATCAGCATTTGTACAATACCGTGGTTTCGTGTGAAACTACCCTGCCTGCAGATGGCGGAATCTTTATCGGCTATTCGTGGCAAGGTTTGTCGGGTTCCAATGCACATATTTATCCCGGTGCAACGCTGGTTATCGAGAGTCAGAATACAACGGTGCAGTTTGATCAGACTGTCCAATGCGAACGTATATTCCCTGATATAAGCCAGAAAGATCTGCTGAAAGATACCCTGCAACGCTTTGGCATCATTTGTCAAACAGATAACGCTACACGAACAGTAAGTTTTAATTCCCTGCGTGACATCGTGAACAATATTCCCATCGCAAAAGATTGGACAGGCAAATGTATCGATCAGGGCAAACAGGTATCATTTCAATTAGGAAATTATGCGCAGGCGAATTACATGAAATACAAGGAAGATGACAATGTGCTGCCCAAAGGCTTCGCCGATGCCCAGATCGATATCAACAATACTAGGCCTGCAACAGTCGATCTTTTCCAAAGTCAGTTTGCGCCTACACTCAATCGCCCTTACGTCACCGGGCAAATTGCTCAGATAAAGATGATCGACAATACTTCAGGCAGTATGGATTTTAGCATTGGCGTTTGGCCGCGCATTCTGGTCGATCAGAAAACCCGCCTGCCATCCGGTAAAACCGTTACGTTTACAGATGGCACTACCAATATGGTAGTAAATGATATTATTTCGACCCCTTACTTCTACAAACCCGAAGGCGATTACAACCTTTGCTTCTGTGACATGCCAGGAACAGCGGGTTCAACAATGCCCGGATTAAAAACAAAGTATTATCCCGAACTGCAAAAAGTGCTAACCCAAACCAGGAAGGTGATCCGCTACTTTCTGCTAATTCCCCGCGATATTTTAGAGTTGGATCTGATGATACCGGTCTACCTGGAGCAAGACAACGCCTATTATTATATCAACAAAATAGACAGTTGGCGCAAAGGGCAGCCTTGCAAAGTTGAACTGGCAAAGCTGGGATAGCCAATTAAAATATTTGGAAAATACGCCGCCGGTTTTTATATTTGCTAACATACTTAGCAAACCTTATTACTTATGAAAAAGATTCTATTTCTCCTTATACTTTTACTCCCTTGCCTGGCCTTCGCTCAAAAGAAATCAATAGACGGCTTTATGGATATTCCGTTTGGAAGCGATTCAGCTACGGTAAAAGCTGCTGTGCTTGCAAAAGGTGGCAGACAAATAGATTCACTCTGTACAAAAAACGAGCTGACGTTTTCAGATTTTTCTTTAAGTCAAAGACCTGTTTTTCGTCTTCTTGTAGAATTCGTCAAAAATAAAGCATATCAAGCAATATTCTCATTTGAGTATAGCGACAACGACATACTAGATGAATATGATAGCCTGGCTCATGATATTACAGCAGTTTATGGTAAGCCTTTTGAGGCAGATAACTATCCCGAATTCAGAAGTACCGATGCTAAGATCAGGAAGATATGGTCAAAAGATATTATAGTCAAAACTATATGGCTAGCGAAAAACAAGAACGCTATGGGAGTGCAAATCGAACCCGTAGGCCAATCATTAATATTGGTGCTTTTTTATGCGGATACCTCTCTTACGAAAATGGTATCCGACAAAAGACGAGCTGATCTCTAAATAAATCACTATTTTTTTGATGCTTTAAAAACCATTTACCAATAACAAACTATGCCAATTGGCATTTATTACATAATTGAAATTTATTTATAATGACAGACGATATTAAGAAAACGATTACGATCGATGTGCAGGTAAACAGCAACGCGCAAGAGCAATTAGGCAAGATCATGAACCAGGAAATTGCAAAAGGTGTGAAGGTCACTCTCAACGAAATATCTGGTACTGCCCAAAAAACAAGTAATGGAATATTCAGTTTCTTTAGTACCGGTTTCAAAAAAGCGTTTGGCAATGTAATCGGATATTATAAAAAGGCGGCAGTGGATGGCGGTAATTCGGCAGTGGCAGCTAACCAGGTCGCCAATAAAAAAATTGAAACTGATACAAAGGCGTCGCAGGAGAAGATCAGGTCAAGCATCATCGATAGTACGCAAAAAACTGCCGATACTGTTTTTTCTGTTATGACCAAAAGTAATGATGCCAGGCGTGATTATGAAATAGCGAAAGACGAGAAAGCAAGAAAGGCAGCAATAGCAGCAGCCGGAGATGATAAAGCTAAAATAGCAAGGATTAACCAGCGCTACGATAATTTAGAGAATGCAGCAAAGAAAAAGGCATTTAAAGCCGACCAAACCGCAGCAAGGGCGCAGGCAATTATAAACGGAGCCGTTGCCATTACCAAAGCTGAAGCAACCTTAGGAACGATAGCCATAGGCGCCATTGTTGCCCAAACGGCTGCACAATTGGCCATTATCAGCAAACAACAACCGCCAGCGCTCGCTAAAGGCGGTTATTTCAAATCGGACGGGAAGGGGGCTTTATTATCCGGTTACAACCGTACCGACGATACCAATGCCTATCTCCAATCAGGTGAAGCTGTAGTGGTATCCGAAGCCATGCGCGATCCATGGGCACGAAACCTGGTTAGCGCCATTAATGTAGCCTATGGCGGCCGGGACTTTTCTGTCCCCAACCTATCAAAGGGCTACGCCGTAGGCGGCATATTTACCGATGGCGGCAATGCCAACCGCTATTACAATCAACCGGTAAATGATCAGAAAAATTTAGCCAACACGGTAGCCTATCAAATGATCAATAACTTCCCTCCTGTTTATGTCGATGTGAAGGACATCAATACTGAGCAAAATATCCTCGCTCAAACTATCAACCGGGTTAATCTTTAAGGAGGTGAAAGCTGAATGCTAAAAGGCTGACTTGCTCAACTTTTATAACCTCTATAACTTCTACAACCAATACAACTGCTACAACCACTACAACCAACCCCAATGAACATCAAAATCGCCAACACCCTATTCGACGACGGCATATTTTCTGAACTGTACAAAGCCGGGTTCATCACTGCCAAAATTTTTACTTACCGTGAAATATACCTTTGGGTACAGGCGCAAATTCAGACACGCGGTATTACCAAAAACCAGGCAGTATTAGAGGCTGAAGGAAAATTCAACAGGGATGAACGCACCATATGGCGGGCGTTGAATAGTTTTGAGGAGAATTAATATTATCAACGCTTCCGACTTTGTTGGCAAAGACGAGCGTCACGCTGAGCTGTAAAAACCTCGCCTCTCTGAAGATGAAATGACAAAATTAAATGAACCACCACGTCATTGCGAGGAGTGTACGACGAAGCAATCCCCGATTGGCAGAGAGGCTATGCAAGTTCTACACCTGCCCATTCGCCCTGTATAGTTTGGGATTGCTTCGTCGCCCCCCTACACTTAACCCTGCCGGCTTCTCGCAATGACGCGGCGGATAATTTGTGCGAGAAATATCATCTTCCAAAACTTTGTAGATGTTGTCACAATAAAATTATTCTCTTTCATTGTAACAATTTGCCCCTACCCCCATCTAACATGATAAATCATATTTATCATGAATTGGAAATGGCCGTTCCGGAAAAAGACTGATACGCAAAAACCTAAAAAAAGCAAACTGCGCGAGTGGATGGATGCCTTGCTGTTCGCACTGGTTGCCGCTACTATTATCCGCGGATTATTGTTTTCGGCCTATGCTATCCCTTCCGGCTCTATGGAAGGAACGCAATTGGTTGGCGATTACCTTTTTGTGAGCAAGATCAGCTACGGTCCGCGCATTGCCAATACGCCGCTTTCTATACCTTTTACCGAGCCAACCGTTTATGGCATAAAAACTTATACCGACCTGATCAAACTACCTTATTGGCGCCTGCCCGGAATATCCGAAGTAAAAAAAGGCGACATCGTAGTATTCAATAAACCCGAAGAAGCCGATCCGCAATATAACCGCCCTGTAGATGAACGCACCGCCCTCATTAAACGCTGCCAGGCAACGCCTGGTGATGTGCTGACCATCGTAAACGGGCAAGTATACATCAATGGCAAGGCCGCTCCGAATGCGCCTGAGTCGCAGACTGATTATCGTATTGTTACCGATGGTTCTAACATCAACCCACAGTTCTATACTGATTTAGGTGTGAAACCATCTGAAACCGATGGCAGCGCCGTAACTGTTCCTTATAAAAACCTCTCGGCCTTAAAAAGCCAGCCTTATATCAAAAACGTAACGCCTGTGGTGCTGCCTGCCGGTCAGTGGGATTCATTGGTTTTCCCGCACAATGCTCATTTCAAATGGAACCAGGATAACTTCGGTCCGCTCACCTTGCCCAAGCGCGGATACACTATTCCGCTGAATGATTCGACCATGGCTTTATACCGCCGCGCAATCGAATTATATGAGCATAACAAAGTGGAAACCCAGGGCAAAGACATCCTCCTGAACGGACAAAAAGCAACCAGCTACATCTTCAAAATGAACTATTACTGGATGATGGGCGACAACCGCCACAACTCGCTCGACTGCCGCTTCTGGGGCTATGTTCCAGAAGACCATATTGTAGGCAAGGCGATCATCACGTTCTTCAGTTCCGATTCAACACAAAGCTTTTTCAATAAGATCAGGTGGAACAGGGTGTTTAAACCGATAAATTAAGGTTAGAGATTAGTTAATTAGAGATTAGTTAATTAGTGGATCGCTGGATTTGCATGAAGTTAAAACAAGAGTATTTAACTCTGTCAATATTGTAACATTATAATGACGCATTAAACATTGCGGTCATCAGCCGCTCTATACCTAAAAGCCTTATATCATGAACCTTTTATCCAAATTATCCGCACTGCTGATTTTGATCACAATCATCAGCTCTTGCAAGAAGAACGATCCGCAACCCGACAACAATATCTATTGGAAAGTAAACGGCATAAGTAAAATCGCCCAACCAGACGCTTCATGGTATGATAATAACACATTCATGTTAGAAGCCACATCCGGGAAAGATTACATTGATCTATTTATCGACAGCACATTTCACCCGGGGACTTTTCGCCTGGACAGTCCTTACTATGAAGCACTTATTAAATTCAAGGTCGGAAATAGCGAACCCTATTTTCTGGACAGTGGCATAATTACCATCAGAAGTTCTGATGGAGATCGTGCACAGGGCTCATTTTCTGGCGGTATTGGTAATGGACCGTCCAGAATAAATATCACCGAAGGCTCTTTTAATGTCAAACTACACCTGTACTCCACATCAGACACCAGTTATAATAGCGATCCCCTTTTCAACGTGATAAGAACAAAACACCTTGCATTGTCCAGCCGAAAACCCGGGCGAATGCCATGAATCCTGAATTCAGACCAATTCATAACACAATGATAACGCCACCTTAAAACTTAATTTTTCATTCAGTCGTATAATAGTTAAACAAACTAAACTGATGACTGCTGTACCCCTCCCCCAAAAAACTTATGAGCAATTCAGTACTTGTCCGCCCGATACGCTGGAGGACGAGATATCACGTGCCTCTATCCGTTTAAGGCTTCAGCAAGCCCCCAAAACTGATGAAGAACGCCACCTATACCAAAACGAGCTTAACAGGCTAAGCGGCTTAAAACACCTTAGCCAGTTGCGCAAAGGCAAACTGAGCCGGGAAGAGTTTGAGATGAAAGTGGAACTTGTGGGTTGAATGAGGTGATTAAGTTGAGTCAGGGTCTAAGTATTTTTTAGGATAGCTGAAACATTACTTATCCTCTCGGCCAGCAACACCCAGCCGGTCAAACGCATCAACAACCAAACGGGCTATAACCGAATCCCCTTTATCCGACGGGTGCAGGCCGTCGTAGGTCATGTTTATGGCTGCCGGAGGATAAGGGTATTCATCGGTTTTTGGATCATAGGGAATTGTGGTCGACTGCGGGTACTTAAAATCTTTGTATTCACCGGATTGCGGGTCCTTCAGGCGCTTAAAATTGACCATGTTTTTAATATCAAATCGCGGGTCATGATAAATATCGATCACCGAGAGGTGCTCATATTTGCCAATAGCAATTACCGCATTAGCGACTTCCGCAAGCGACTGCCCATTTTTCTGTTTATAAGATCCATAGGCGTTGTTGTTGTAATCAAGCACATAAATAAAATCACTGCGTTGCATCGGCGTTATCAATATGATCTTTGCCTGATTGTTCAACTGGCGCACCTTGTCTATAATGATCCGGAATGAGCCAAAGACCGTCCCCGTTCCGGTTACATTTTTATAGTCGTTGATAGTGCCAACGGGAATGCCGCCCCACCAATCGTTGGTTCCCAGGAAAATGGTGTAGACGTCGGCCTTAACCAATCCCAGCTTGTCAATATTGGCGGCTATGTCGGTTGATTTCCAACCGTTGTGGCCCTGGTTAATGTATTGCACGTTCGGCAATGTGGCCGTAACCCGACTCAGATAACCGCTGGTTACACGGCTCATTGTTTCGTCCGGGTGGTCGTTTAAATAAGTAATGGAATCGCCGATGGCTACCCAGAGTATTTTCTTTTGGGTGAAAGAGCTGAACGATATAATGGCAATCAGCAGAATCAGGTATTTTTTCATAGATGAAGGTCGATATCAGTTAATTAAACAAGCTGAGTAAGACATAGATATCCTATAAATTGTACATTATTCTAGTCCAATTCATTAACAAAATTGTGTCATCCCGATCAATATTAACATGCTGCTTAACTAACGATTGGTGAGGGCTACTTAAATATGTTGGACGATTACAATAATTCCGCATATTATACAAGTATTCCCGACGCCAAGGATTTGAATATCTGCTCCTAATATACCTACTCCCCTTTGCGCAATTTTTTTTGCTGTATAAACGGTTTGCCACACCCCAAACAGGACTACTATTATTCCACATATTATATATAGAAAATTCATTATAACAAGGTTTTCTCAAATCTACAAATAACACTGACAAAACCCTGTCACCACATCAATAAACCATTATCCCGATCTTTGGAAGTATAATTAGTGATTTAGTGATTTAGTGAATGCTAATGACGACCAATATTTGACTATTCATCCATCAAAATCATAGTAATTCAAAAAATCAATACAATCATAGTTCAGACAATATGCCAATCAGCATAGCAATCATCATCTACCTAACAGCGGTCCTGATTTATTACTGGAGAGAATCAGAACTCGAATAATATTCTGACTCAAACACACTCAATACTCACAACTCAACACTCACAACTTAAATGCCCAAAATCTACCTCTACGACACCGAAACCGACAACATCGGTTCAGGAACGTTATCATCAAGCTATATCCAGTCCGAGTTGCAAAATGCCGCCGGACAGGATGTAGAAGTCCACATCAGCTCGGTTGGCGGCAGCGCTTTTGATGCTATTGCCATTTACGATCTGCTGAAGAAATACCCCGGAAAAGTTACAACCTATATAGATGCACTGGCCGCCTCTGCTGCTTCCATAGTGGCGATGGGCGGCCAGGTGGTGGCGATGAGCAAGTATGCCCTGCTCATGATCCACAAGCCAATGATTGGCTCGGGTGGCAATGCTGATGAGTTATTGAAAGATGTGCAGATGCTGAATGTGGTTCAATCGCGCCTGGCGCAGATCTACATGGACAAAACCGGGTTGGACGGTGTGACGATAAACAGTCTGATCAACTCCGTCACCTGGATGACCGCCGACCAGGCGCTCGACCTCGGCTTTATCGATCAGGTTGAAGATTACACCCGGCCCATCAGCAATAGCGCAATCATAAAAGACTATGCCAGCACAGCGCCTGCTATCTATCAACGATGCATCAACAAAATCTTAAACACAAATACAAACATGAACATCGAAAACAAGGACCTTATCGAAAAAACCACATCCGTTTTAGATAAGATTATGAACTTCTTCAGGAAGGTAGTCAACAAACAAACTATTACCGACAAAGGCACATTGCACCACACCGGCGAACTGGACGAAGGCACTGAAGTATACGAGGATGAAGACATGCTTACCCCGGCAGCAGCCGACTCTTACACCACGTCGTCCGGTAAAAAGTTGGCCGTAAAAGGCGGGAAAATAGCATCCATAACCTCGTCGGATGATCCTGATGCGGATGATGACGATGACAGCGGCATCCCGGACGATATTCTGATCAGTCCCAGAAAATGCACCGACGTACAAAACCGTGTGCTATCCATCAAGGCAAAATTGCATGCACAAAACGCACTATTAACCGAAGCCAAAGCCGCCCTCGACGCTGCAAATGAGCGCCTGAACAAAACCCGCGATGAAATAAAGAACGAGATCCACTCCGACTTCGCCCCCGAAAACTCCCGCCGCAGCAATAAAGCCAAAACTGAACCCGCACCATTCTTCGCCCCGCAAACTACTTTGGGTAAGAATGCGGTGAAGAAGGCCGTTGCGCGGTAGCCGCGCAGGTTGGAAAGTTGAAACGTTGGAAGGTTGAAAAGTTACCAAAATCAACACACAACAATCTAATTGACCTCGCCGAACCTTACAACTTTTCAACTTTACAACTTTACAACTTTACAACATTCTCCAAAACCAACTTTACAACTTTACAACATTCTAAAAAAAATGCCCTAATTTACATTTACAAACAATACTTATGCCGGCGAAGCGCTCGCCGGGTTTATGGCCAGCACCTTACTCGAAGCCGATTCGGTGAAACGTGGCTTGCTGACCGTTATTAATGACGTCAAATCGCGCAAGGTGATCCTTGATGCTGTTCGAGTCGACAGAGAAATCGGTTGAGGCACGTATCATCAAAGGCTTCTCGATACCGAAAGAGCTGATCAACGCTGAAAAATCATCCGGCCTGAGCAATGGCGGCGAAAAGAAAGAAGCCATCCGCGAGTTCAACGATAACACCGCACCCGACCGGCAGAAGCTATCGGAAACCTTCGCCGAAATATTTGGCAACTTTTACACCAATATCAACCCATCCGGCAACTGGAATATCACGCCCGTGCCCACCGTAATTTCCGATGATATTACCGGCATCAAAGCCGGAGCAAGCATTAACCAACTCTTGCTGTCGGCCATACCCGCTCAAAACAAAATTGCCACCCTGGTTTATGCCTACGGCTTTAAGCAGGAGGAAGCGGAGGGGATGGTTAATTAGTGAGTAGTTGATTGTGTTAAGTGGTTGATTGAGTTGGATTGAGTTAGGCCACTTTAGAATTAACTAATCTGATCAACCAATCGCATAGTCGACTCACCCCGAATGCGCTGCGCTGTTCGACCCTCTCTGCTTCGCAAAGAGGGTAAAAAAATCTATTCCCTCTTTACCGCTTGCGGTATAGAGGGTGTCGATCCGCTAGCTAGCGGAATATGACCGGGTGAGTCAACTCTACGCCACGGCAGTATGCAGATTGACCTGACTACTACAACCCCATCAACTCAATCCAACTTAATCAACTTAATCCAACTCAATCTAACTTAATCCAACTCAATCAACCAAAACAATGAACACCCCATACCTGATCGATCAGATCACATTTCAAAACTATGAGGACCTGTCGGTCAATATTAAATCCGACCGGCTTAAAGTCTTCGTCAAAAAAGCACAGGAGTTGGACCTAAAACCGTTTCTGGGTCACGCTTTGTACTATGACTTTATACAATACTTTAATGCCGATGGCAGTTTGCAGGATAATACCCCACAGCCCTACAAAGACCTGCTGAACGGCACGGAATACCTCGACCACTACGGTCACATCGTTCTTTATGAAGGTTTGGTGCCTACGCTGGTCTACTTCACCTTTGCCCGCTTTGTCGAGGCTGATGCAGTGCATTATACCGCTTCAGGACCGGTGATCAAACACCATGACAATGCCGATCCATTGTCGCCGCAGGACGTAGCCAGGCTGGTACAGCAGCACAGAAGCGTAGCCAATGCACACGCCAACGAAGTAGAGAAATTCCTGCGCGATCATAAAGCCGATTTCCCGCTCTGGCAATTCAACCCCAAAAACAAAAGCAGCCGCCAGTCGGGCCCGCGTATCCGCAGCGTCGATAAAACTAGCTTTAATTATCCAGGGGATGATTATGCGGGGGATTATTTGCGCGTGGATCAAATTGTCTGAACCCGAATTATCAGAATTATTGAATAAACAGAATTCAGGTAATTCAATAATTAAAAAAAATCTGGTTCAGACAAAATCCTCTACCCCGTCAATAGACCGGCTTCGGCCGAAATCGACCAACACAATGCATCAGAAAAGCCTTTGCCCACCAATGCTTCGACAGGCTCAGCATGGCAACGCACTTTTATCGGAGCAAAAAAAAGGGTGTCACATTGAGCTCAGTCGAAATGCGGTGCGCAGGGCTTTACCTATTAATGTTTTGGATCTCTTCACATGAAATTGTTCCTCTACCCCGTCAATGGACCAGCTTCGGCCGAAATCGACCAAAACAATGGTGGCCTGTGCGCGGGAAAGGGCATTAGCAAACTTTGCAGAAGCGAGAGCCTGCGGGTCCGCTGGCTAGCGGAGGGCAAAGTATTGCAGCCCGTGGTTTTGGTCGATTGCCGGGCAAAGGCCATGTGCGGCAAGAAGCAAGCGTCTATTGACTTGATTTTTTGGTTACTTTTTTATCAAGAAAAAAGTAACAAAGCCCAGCGGCAATTGAGCGGCCTGCACATCAATTGAAACAACAACACCATTATGTCCGACAAAAAAATAACCGACCTTCCCATAACCACCTCCATCAATCCGGCGGATATCTCGATCCTGGTAGATAACGGCACCGACTACCAGTTCGCCTTCTCTACCCTGCTGGGATTTATCGGCACGAACCTAAACCTGGGCGCTAATATCTCCTTCGGCGGAACATTGGCGCAAAACACCGTTGGCAAAAACGGCGACGTATTTATCAATACCTCAGCAGGCAATTTTGCGCAAAAAATAGCCGGCGTGTGGACTGTCGTATATACCCTGCCGTCATCATCCGGTTCAACCGATGGCACGATATTATACGGCCTGGGCCTTCCCGGCGGTGCAACAGGAAACAATAACGACACCTATATCAATACCGGCAACGGCATTTTTTATAAGAAATCAACCGGAATATGGAGCCAAATATTTTCCATGCAAACCGGGCCCGCCGGACCACAAGGCACACCCGGAACCAACGGCACAAACGGCACCGACGGCAAAACCATATTGAATGGGACAACCGACCCTTCCAACCTTTCAACAGGCACCGATGGTGATTTTTACGTCAACACCAGTACACTGATGTTCTTTGGACCGAAAGCCGGCGGCATATGGCCTGCCGGGATAAGTATTGCAGGAGCCGATGGTGCAACCGGACCGACCGGAGCTACCTGCCCGACAGGTCCGCAGGGAGCAAAAGGCGATACAGGTAACACTGGCCCCGCCGGAGCTGCAGGGCCAGGCGTACCCACCGGAGGAACAGTCGGACAAGTGTTAGCCAAAATTGACGGCACCAACTATAACGATCACTGGATTGATCCCCCTGCAACAGGCACATCCATTGATGACACCACCGTTTCCACAACATCGGTATACAGCAGCGCCAAAATAACCGGTCTGATCAATGCAGCCGCTAATAAATTCAATGCAAATTTTGCACAGTCGATTGTTTAGTTGATTCAGATAGGTTGTATTGGTTGTAGCAGTTGTATTGGTTGAAGAAGGGTGAATTTCAACATTTACAACCGATTTAACCAATACAACCATTGCAACTACTTAAACTACTACCCAATACAACCATTACAACCAATCTAACAACCATTACAACCAATTAACCACCCCATGACCAACAATTCCAACCAAAGCGTTTTCGCCACCAAAACATCCACATACATTGCCGTAAAGCTGCCATCGGGCTTGGCGATAAACACCGCCACATTACTTTTTACTGGCGATACAAACGCATCGGTCATCACTGATATTCTATTCAGGAACACCGATACTGCCAATGCCCGCAACCTCGACTTCTTCATAGGCAGCACCGCCACCGCCGAAAATAACCTGGTGCAAGTGAGCATACCGGCAAACTCGGGCAATAACGGCACCACGGCCCTGGCCTCACTGGCAGCTTTGGCCCCCGCAGTGTTCGACCTTGACCTGGCAGGCAACCGCGTGATCACCATCGAAAGCGGCGTGCCCCTCTACGTGGTCAACAAAACCGCTCTAACCGCCGACCTATACGTACGATTAAAAACAAGAGGATTCTAACATGCAATTAGCCGTATCCACATCACCAAACCACACCATGCTGCGCCGCCGAAAAAACGTTTGGTACAGCGTAAAAGATGGCAATTGGAGCGACCCGAATACATGGATGAGCAATGCGTTGGATAGGAGGAACGTTACTATGCCGCAAGCGGGGATGATGTTGGTATAAATCATAATGTGATAGTCGATATGTGGATCACTGTAAATAATCTTTACATTGCTGGTTCATTGCTCGATAGCAGTATAACGAATATAAATATTACGGTTAACGGTGACCTCCAAGCAACTGGGATAGTGAATTTTGCTGCTAATAATTCCAATATTTCACTTGTGCTTAATGGCTATAACAATTTTATCAATAGTTTCTCAAGCGGCACATCATCCACTATTATATATGGTGGGTATTATGATCAAAGGGTATTGAATTTAAGCTATAGAAATTTAACGACACAAGGATTTGGCAATAAATATCTGACAGCTAATACTACTATTTCTGGAAATCTTTCGGTCTTCAATCTCGAATGTTTAGGCTATGACTTAACGGTTAATGGTACGACTACAGTTAGTAATACCAATCAAGGTAAATTCGGTAAATCAGGTTCAGGTAATCTGTTATTTATCGGCCAATTTACTAGCGTGACGAGTACTATAGATTGGAGCGGGGGCAATCCAAATGTTGAGTTTAGAGGTGGCATTGCTTACGATTCATATAAATTCAATACTGGAACAGGAACGTTTAAGTTTACGACTAATAACCAAACTTTTTTTGGCAATAATAATATATCTGGAACCTGGAATGCTCCAATATTAATTAGCGGTGCAATTACCCTTACGAATATCGGTGGTTCCAATTTAAATAGTTTCAGTACTATCAATGGTGACAATGCCTCATCTACATTAAATAATGATGGTAAAATAACGCTTAACAATACAACAGTTCCTATGGCCACGGGCATATTTAATTATATGCATGGCTCTACTTCAGCTATGGCTTATAATATGACAGGCAATTATACATTGCCATATACGAGCTACATCAACCTAATGACAGGCTTACCTGGAACAAAATCTTCAGGAGGTACCACAACTATAACAGGCAATCTAACTGTCAATTCTAATTTTGACTGCGGGATATATGATTTGATAGTCAATGGCACTACCAATATTAGTAATGGTGCCGACGGCTCGGCATTTAAAAAGACAGGGGCTGGTAATTTATTGTTTATTGGGCAATTTGGATTGGGAGGAACCCAAGGAATAGATTGGAGCGGGGGCAATCCAAATGTTGAGTTTAGGGGCGGTTTCGCATTAGATTGTTACTTTTTTAATACAGGTACAGGAACGTTAAAATTCACCACCAACAATCAGAATATTAGTTTGAAAGATAATAATACAGGGTCTTTTGTCGCTCCAATATTAATTAGCGGTGCAATCACCGTTACAAATATTAGTTCAGGTACGGGCTTTTCGACAACAGGTGTTATAAATGGAGATAACACTAATTCTGTTTGGAATAATAACGGCTATTTAAACTACCAAAGCGCCACTGCGCCAATGGCGACAGGTAAGTTGTATTGCAACCAGGCAGCAAATACATTTATATACGGACTTGCTGGCAATCAGGATATACAGGTGCCATCTGACCAAACACCTGGCTATAAGAATTTAACATTGAATGGTTCTGGAGCAAAGAGGCTGCTTGGTAATGTGTCTGTAAAAGGAACTTATACCCTTACGCCGCCAGCGACTTTAGATAGTAATGGATTTGCATTAACTAACCCTTAATGAAATGAGAAAGGCTCATTACTCATGCGGATCATAAGGCTGAATATACGGACAATAAACAATTAAGGTTATGAATTTAATAATCAGCTCGCACCCTTAACCCTTACCCCTAACAACTTCTCATTAATAAATCCATAAACAGAATTGTGTTGTTGATTCAATTATAGTCGCTATATTAGTATTCATGCACCAAACCTTAACTGACGCGCTTATTTTGCCGTTTTTCTGGCTTTTAACATTTGTTCTGGTCTCATCTTTAGGTTTTTCTTTTCTTCCCTTCAGGAGTCACAAGGGAGTTTTATCAGGCAACTGGTTTACGGCGTTTTGGTATGGCTTAGCATTACTGATTGTTTTTTTGCAGCTATGGAATTTATTTTACCCGGTGAACGTCTATGCCTGGCTGTGCTTATTCCCTTTTGCTGCATTTGGTTTCACAAGGCTTTATAAGGCAGGTTTTCATTTGGCTACATTTCCTAAACCTATCGTCTTAACGCTATCTATCCTCATTTTTATTTTCTTATTATTATCAAGCCTTGACAATACTTTTATCTACGATACACATGTCTATCACTTCACTTATATAGCATGGTTAAATAAATATCCAGTAGTTCCAGGCATCGGGAATCTATTTATATATCTGGGCAACAACCAATCTTATTTCTTATACCCAGCCTTTTTAAATGGCCTTTGGAGCTATAATAAAGGAGCTTGTGCAGCTAATGGGTTGTTGGTAGTGGCCATTTGTATTGAAACCGTCTTGCTAAATGCAAAGGTCTTGTTAGGAAAAGATAAGTTTTCGTTTCATTCTGCCTATCAACTTTTGTTCTTGCCATTATGCATAAACGCAGGAGTGACGAACTTAAGCAGTCCTACACCTGATATTTTTGTTAACGTTTTTACCTTTAAGATCATATCAGATTTGATCGCCTGTATTGAAGCTAAAGAAATCACTTTTCAGGATATTTTTCTCCTTTCATTCTACTGCCTGTTCGGTGTCGTTATGAAGTTCAGCTTCATTGGGGTAGCTCTTGGAGTAATGACGATCGTTTGTTATCTGTTAATCAAAAATAAACTTTGGTCGTTGAAGTTAATTGTAAGCACAGTACCGTTCTATATTGTGTTATTTGTGCCATTAATCATTAGAGGTATTGTCGCAAGTGGATATTTGCTGTTTCCATTTCCCCAACTCAGTGTTCCGGTTGATTGGAAGGTGCCTAAGCAAAATGTTATAGACTTTAATGAATACGTTATAGGCTTTGCACGAACTCATTTACATGGCCCTGCTGCTAATGCCGCTGCACACAACTACGCTTGGGTACCGGCATGGTGCAAAAGAATGGTTAATACTGTTCAGATTATCATGCCATCTATATCACTCATCTCCATTGCCATTTATATGAGGCTGAAAAGAATAAGCATGCAGAAGCTTAATCTGGTTTTGATTCCGATAAGCGTAGCACTTGTTTTTTGGTTAGTTACCGCACCAGACATTCGTTTTTCTGTCTTTATACTGTGGACGTTAGGCTTAGCACCAGCAGCTTATTTTATAATCAACATGCAAGCCAGATGGCAGAGGCTTGTCCCGGCATTTGTATTTATTTGCTCCGTCGCCATTATGGCAAAAAACTGGAATACGCAGTTAGCGCCTTTGGGTGATATAAAGCAAGAAAGTACGTCAGTATTCGTAACCAAGTCGGGACTAAAAGTCAATATAGTTAAAGACACGCCTGGCAATGATATTTTCACGCTTTCTGGTTGTCCAATACCATGTACATTTCATTATCCTGATTCTAGTCTTATGCTACGGAGAGATAATATTAAAGATGGATTTAAAATCGTAGTCAAAAACTAGCATATAAGTTTGTCAATCAATTGATGGTCAAAACCTCCCAATTGTAATTTAAGATTTTCTAAACATCCCTGGCGTCATTGCGAGGAGTGAGCGACGAATCCGCTAGCTAGCGGACCCAATTTGCAGATCCGCTATGCAAGTTCCACACTGTCCTGTTCGCCCTGTATAGTTTGGGATTGCTTCGTTCCTCCTATGACGTTACGGTTTAAGTGAAAGCGTGCCTCATCACTCCAAACTAATATCGCCGATCCTTGTTCTAAACCAGGCGATAAACCATTGCCGCCAGAAACGATCCAACGTTCATCCAATTGACAATTTTTATTTAATTTACCCCATTGTTCACAACCAAATGAAAAAGCTGTTAACCATTATCCTGCTGCTGCTTAGCACCGGCGCATTCGCTCAGAGAAGCTATAAGCCGGCTAGTCCTATTGTTATTTCGCACCAGAACAATGTCACCATTAGCGGTTATCAAATAACCGGTGGCCTGTCAAACTGCATTTTACTGCGCGACTGCTCCAACGTACGCATTACCAATTGCAGACTGAAGGATTCAAAAAAAGAGGCGATCCTGATTGAGCACTGCCAGAATGTATCGATCGAAAATTGCTATATCAGCAATGTACAAACGGGTGTAAACGTAAAAAAATCGGTAACGGTAAAGGTAAATCACAACTATTTCCGCAATATGAACGGCCCCTTCCCTGCCGGCTGTGCTGTTCAGTTTAACAATGTGAGCGCCCCCGCAAGCCAGATCAATTATAACCGGGTAGAAAATATTGCAGGCGAAGCAGAGCATCCGCAGGACCAGCTGAGCGTATACCAATCAAACGGTTTGCCCGGTGATTCGATACAGGTAATAGGCAACTGGATCCGCGGCGGTCAGCGAATTAAAGACTCCGGCGGTGCGGCCGGTATCGTTCTGGGCGATGTTGGCGGCAGCTACCAGGTAGCCCGCAATAATGTGGTTATTAATGGCGGCTTTGTCGGAATGCAGATACAGGGCGGCAGCCACATCAAAATGGACCATAATACCATTTACAGTTCCGCATCAGAATATACATGCGATGGCCTGTCGTACGGCAACTATTCGGGCCAGCCAAGTAACGACGTCGAGATCAGCTATAATAAAATACGGTTCTACAACAAAGATAACCACGAGGTGGACCTCTGGGTAGATCTCAAAACCGTATCAAAACCCAAAGGCTGGGAAACCAACATCCCGAAAGCAGATATAGATGAGAAGATCCTGCCTGAGAAGCTGTACCATGATGATGAAGATCACGGCGATCGTGGCGACCATGGCAGTAAGCATGGCCGTGGCCGTGGCCATAAGCGAGAGTAAGTCGGCTGTCCTTTTTCAAATCCACCAAAATTTCAACACGGAACTTATCATTGTACCGTGGTGACAAAACAGTGTCACCACTTATTAAATAGGTAAGTTTTATCTTTGAACATACCGTTAAAACGCCAGTAGAGGCAACTGTCCTTCTGCATTTTACTCTCCAAATCTTTCATCCCGGCGATGAAAGCGGTTATGCCCTGATCTCCTTTCAGAGCATAGCTAACAGATCAACTTAATCAACTCTCAACTCAGTCAACTTAGCCTGCCTGCCGGCAGGTCTACTCAATCCAGCCCAATCAACCAATACAACTATTACAACAATACAACCACTTAACCAATCAACCTAATCCAACTCAATCAACTTAATTACCCAATACCCATGAAACTAAGCTCAAAGGGCGAACAGCTCATCAAAAGCTTTGAGGGTCTGCGCCTTAATGCCTACCGCGACGTAGCCGGCGTGTGGACCATCGGCTATGGTTCAACCCATTACCACGACGGCAGAGCCGTAAAACCAGGCGATAAACTGGCCAGCGAGGTACAGGCCTCGGCAATTTTTGTCAATACGCTCGGGCAGTACGAAAACGCTGTCAACAGCTATGTAAACGTCCCCTTAACACAGGATCAATTTGATGCCCTCGTGTCATTCACCTATAACGAAGGCACTTATGCACTCAAAGAATCGACATTATTAAGAAAACTCAACGCAAAAGATTACCATGGCGCCGCCGAACAGTTCCTGGTATGGGATAAGATAACCGATCCGCATTCGGGCCAAAAAGTAGCATGTGATACGCTAACAAAACGCCGTGCGACCGAACGGCATTTATTCCTATCAATTCCACAAACAGTATGACCACTATCGAACACCGCGAACTAAAAGGCATCACCATCAAAAATCTGCTGGTAACCATCTTCAGCACAGCCAGCATAGTAGCCACGGTTATGACCTCCTACCTGCAACTAAAAAGCGACATCCACGACATCAAACTCAGCCAGGAAACCCAAAACCGGGTATACGATATCAGGCTAAAAGTACTGGAGACACAAGTTTCCGTATTGCAGCATGAGGTGGATGATATGAGGAAAAAGTAGATTGATTGGTCATTAGTCATTATAGTCGACAACCACTTAACCATTCACTAACTCACCTACTCACCATTCACTAATTCAAGAATTCACCTACTCACCACTCACTAATTCACTAATTCACTAACTCACTAATTAAAAACCCATGTCCCTACAATCCTTTCTAAGCAAGATCTGGAACCAGATCAAAGCATTATTCGACGGCATCCCTGCCGACATGAAAACCGCCATTCATATTGGCGTTGAAGTAACCGAAAACGTAAAAACTTTTATTGATTCGCCTGCGGCAGATATTCTGACTGCCATCATTCCCGGTGATATTGACGACGAAGTGAAAAACTTGCTGCGAGCTAAGCTGCCAACCATTCTGACCGAGTTAAAACTGGCTGATAGCTGCGGACAACTGACCGATCCCGCCGAAATAACCAAATGCGCTGTACGGGTTTTACAAAGCCTGGATGGCGATGTAAAAAGCGCGTTCCTTCACAATTTATCTATCCTGGTAGCACAAGTAGCCGCCGACGGCAAGCTCACCTGGAGCGACGGCGTGTATATCCTGGAGTGGTACTATACCCATAAGTTTAAAGTCTGATTGAGTCTGGAGTGGTGAGTGTTGAGTTCTGAGTCTTGGGTTTTGAGTTTGACTGCTTTAACCATACAACACTCAGTATTCACTCATCAAAACTTATCACTACGCCTAAGCACTCACTCATCACTCAAAACTCAAAACTTACAACTACGTGAACTACATAGAACTAATAAATAACTTTTGGCGCAAGCACGAAGAGCATCCCTTCGGAACGGTTGCTGGATTGTTGTACTTCCACCTGCTGGACGTCTCCAACAAGCAAAACTGGAGGAATCCCTTTAAGCGTCAGAACACCCGCGTATGCGGCGACCTGGGCATCACCAACCCTACCCTTATAAAAGCGCGTAATGAGCTGAAACAAAGAGGAATGATAAACTTCTTTAGCAAAGGAAAAGGCGACAGCAATGTAAAGTATCAGCTCAACAACGATAAATATTTACATACTTCTTTAACTACATCTTTTCATACACCCTTTAATACTTCCTATCACTTAAATAATACAAAAACAGAAACAGAAAAAAGAGAAGTAATAACCTGCACCGCACTGTCTGATTTTTTTTGGACGACATCCATTTGTCGCACACTTACCGAACAGTATAATATCGACCTGCAGGAAAAAATTAAAATTTTCTACGAAGAGAAGCATGATCTGGGCGAGCTAAACAGCAAAACCAAAGAAGATCTGCTCAAAAATTTCAGGAATTGGCTGCCTATCCACTTAAGGATCTTAAGCACGGAAAAAGAAAAAAGTTGCGCTCAAAAAGAAAAGCAGCCGAGGCGCGGAGATAAAAAAGTAATCGAAGTTTTCACAGCCACAAAATTCAGAGGATAAATGAGCCAATTAGCCAAAATTGAAAATAACAACCCCTTATTTCAGCCTAATGTGCTGAATGCGGTTAAAGAAGACCTGTTTAAAGTTGTAAACGCATCCATAGCCAAATGTTATGCCGATCTGAATTTTAAAGTTCCGGAGGATCCCAGCTATCTCGTAAACGAAGTAACTGATTCCATTATGGAGCGCTTCCCTTCTATGCGGATAGCAGAGGTTCCGGTGGCCTTTGCCAATGGCATCCGCGGGAAATATGGCGAATACTTTGGGCTGTGCGTGGTATCATTTGAGCAATTTATACAAGGCTACCTGGAAAGCGATGACCGCGTAAAGCTGGTGCAGGATAAAAACCGTCTGCTGATAGAAGAAAAACCCGGGCCCACTCCCAATGAGAAGTTCGACACGGCTAAGCAGCTGGTTATTGACGCTTATGAAAAAGTAAAGGGCGGCAAGCCCATCGGCATCACCGCTACCACCGTTTATGCCTTTTTAAACACCCTTGGCCTCATCGGCACCGACTACAAACATGGCGCCATGGAGGATGCCCTGCCCCAACTGGTAAAGGACAAAGAGATGGAGATTGCCCTGTCAACCAACTTGATGAAACGCCGCGAACTGAACGCCGCCCTTGAGATGCTGAAACAAAACCTGGCCAACGACATCCTGACCAAAGAACAGCACGAAGAACAAAAGCGGGTAGCCAAACGCCTGGTAATAACCAACTGGCTGCGCGATGCCCTGCTGAACGAAGCTAACCTGCCGCAAATAATTGAACAGCAACGGGAGGTTTATTTGCAAACTGCAAGTCGGAAGTCGGAAGTCTAATCTCTAAGTTCTAAGCACAAAAAACAAGCATTAGGAACAAAGCATATATATGTGTACTTAGCAACCGCCTTTGCGAGGGGCACGTTTATAAAGTATTTTCCGTCCCAGCAGGGTCTCTCGCAGAGGACCCTGCATTTATGCGCTACTTATTCCGTAAATATAAATGGTTTACGGTTCCATTGGCGCAGGGTCCCTGTTGGGAGACCCCGCTGGCACTGAAAGATATGATAACGGTCATGCATTTGAATAAATTAACCTTTAAACATAAGGCCGGAATTTCGATTTGCCTGCCGATGACTGCCAGTTCAAATAAATAAACAATCATAACAGTAATATGTTAAGCATAAGCAAAATATCACCTATATTTAAGTCATATTTAACCTCAAAACCAATGAAGAAAATCTTATTAATATGCTGTTTGGTTATTGGAATAACCGCAGCTCGCGCCCAGGGAACTCATCCTAATGTAGGTACTCCGGTAGAAAAAGCCAAAGGCTTACAGAAAGAGTTAAAGCTGACCGATACCCAGACTGAAAAAATTGCAGCGATCTATAAAGAATCATCTGAGAAATTTGAGAAAATTAAAAAAGAGGAACACGGCAATACCGACAAAATGTTAGTGGCTGTGCGTCCCTTGCGGGAAGCTACTGTCAAGAAAATAAAAGCAGTATTAACTCCTGTGCAGGCAGCCAAATACGACAAATTGGTAAAGGAAACTAAAGGTGGCGGCAACGGTTGGAGTGACGGGTGGAGCTCGACGAATTAATAAAGATCAGTATATAAAAGAAGTGCCCCGAAAGGGGCATTTTGTTTGCTGTATTCTTGCTTTCTAAAATTTGAAAAGACAACACGGCAACGTCCATTCACCAGAACATGATCAGTCCCTGCTATAAACTGTAGAAGGGTTAAAGTACTTCCATGCATGCCAGTATTCCTGACTAGCCTGAATTTCATTTAATTTTTTACCCTTGTTCGGGCCAGATAAGCACTGTCCATTCCAATTCCATACCGAAGAAGTTTCAATGTCCTTCAGTTCATTGTCACCGAAAAGTTCAAAATGGAGGTTTTTACCGTCAACATTACTTTGCAGTACATGATAAGAAAGGCTATCGGCCTCAATGCCTACCAGTAATGAAGTCCCATGGAAGTTATCATTTATGAGATGACGACTTACAAGCCGCCGCCAGTCATAGGCCTTGGCGTTACCATTAATTTTGACACCAAGAATCCAGCTTTTTCTAACTAAAGCGTCTTTATCGAGGATCGATGAGTCGCGCTCTACAGCCTGCACACGGTCATAGTTCTCCAGGTCAAGGTACTCGTCTTTATAATGTTTATCTGGCTGGAGGATCAATGAAGCAGGGTAACGTTTCAACCAATTCGATAACGTTGCCTGGGTATAACTTATTTCTTCCAGATGTTTACCTTTTTGAGGGCCAACCGCAGCTATCCCGGTGGCTTGGTACCACCATGTCTTTGAGCTGGCATCTTCGATTATTGCGTTGTAATGCCTTGCCCCAACCAACCGGAACGTTTCGCGCTTCCCATCGATAACAGGATTGAAAACCACACCTGTCCTACACATCGTGCAGTAGGTTACCATCACCGGCATACCGTTTACGTCGTCCTGAATTTTGTGATGATAACCAAGATAAATAATAGGATATGCTTTGGCTACCCCGTTATGTACAACACCGATGACAAGGTCTGATAGCGGAACCTTGTTTCTCATCGCATTTGCAAAAACGATATCCTGCGGCTCTTCAAACATCTTCGCCGCTTTAAATTGAACATCAGTGAGGTAAATAGTACATATTGCAACTAATATGATTCCCACCCTAATAAGTTTGTTTTTCAACGTTAACGCTGAAAAGTATTTGAACATATATATAGCCAGGAATACCCCTCCAATTATTCTCAGCGGCACTATAACTGGCGTAAAGTAGTAACAAAACGTAATCGCTTCGATATTCTGACTGCCCGGGAAAGGCATGAGTAAGTAGGTATTAATAAGTGATGGAACCAGGAAAAAGCACACCCCTATCCAGAAAAACGAAGTATTCCGGATAAACTGGCCTTTCCCCGAAGGCATTTCCTGAACAGCCATGGTAACAACTCGCGCTTGCAGACTGTTATCCGGTGCAATTGATGACATTAATAACTTAGGAGTATATAATTATTACAATGTACAAATTATTTAATGATAAGCAAATATTTAGGTTTACTCTGCATTTGAAGGCTTTTTTTTTCGTCCCGGCAGGGTCTCTCGCAGAGGACCCTGCATTTATGCACTACTTATTCCGTAAATATACATGGTTTACGGTTCCATTGGCGCAGGGTCCCCGTTGGGAGACCCCGCTGGCACTGAAGTTTATTTATTTTAGATTTATTACTCAGCAACCGCCTTTGCGAGGGGCACGTTTATAAAGTATTTTACTATCTCGTTCTACATAGTCGCCCGCTAGGATTGGATATGAATACTTGGGCGCGTACGATACGTTATGGCTTCTTATAATTATCTTGTCGTTAACTTTCAGGCCATACAATTGCTGAAATTCATTGCTAAAATCCCAAAAATTCTTGTCAGACATTTCCGGCCCAAAACTGAGAATATAATCGTCACCGTTAATCCTGACCATTACTCCGAAACCTAATCTTGAGCCTGGCGGAAGAGAAAGAGAGGTTACAACAGCCTCTATATTGGTATTATCCTTAGTGTGTTTCCATATTTTAGCAGCACCGTCAAGCACTTTTTTTCCTTCGGGCGACGCTTCCCAATTTTTTAACCTTATACCATCAGGGCTAGCCTCCCATTTTTTCAATGCGGCTTCCCTTTCAGCAGCAGAGAGTGGCTTTGGGGTTAACTTTTTAGAAGTTTTATTTTTAATTTCACTATTAGCAAATACCAGTCCGCTTACCACCACCAGTGATAAGATCAGCACATAAATGATTTTTTTCATATTTTTTCAAATTCGATTCAACGAAATTACTTTGATATTTTTCGGGCTGAAGAATCTGGATTGTAAATAAAAATGTAAACTTTGTAAATAAAATATTGACATTATGCACGTTAGCCGAAATCTCATCTCAGAGAAACGCAAGTACCTATTCGCATTGATACTGTTGCTGTTTATCTCTGTAATGTGCGTGGCTTTCAGTATGGCGGGCAATGACGACTTTGATATCTCCAGGAGGGAAGTTTTGCTCCGCAGGATCGGAGATGAACTGCTTTCACAATCGGGCGACCACACATCAAGGGTACTCCCGGTAGAAAAAATATCAGAAAATGAATACCAGATCAGGTTTGAAAATGACCTTACTTTTCAACCAGACTCCATGGTGAATATTACCAGCCGTTTGCTGGACAAAGCCCCGCTTGCAAATGATTATGTTGTTAATGTGCTGAACAGCGGCAATTCCAGTGTAGCCTATGGCTACGCTATTTCAAAAAATAAAAAAAATGATATTGTGCCATGCCGGGGAAGAAAGCAACCGAAAGCAGCTTATGTGATCAATATCAAATTCAAACCGGTGGGTATAATTACCGTAAAGAAAGGATATCTCCTGGGCAGCCTGCCATTGTTAGCATTTGTTGGTTTTATCCTTTTGAGATCTGCCAAACCACGGAAAGCCTTACCTAACGATAAGTACACGAAGCCGTTCACTTTAGGCTCGGTCCTGTTTGATCCACAGGTACGACAACTAAAGATAAATAAAGAGACCATAGACCTGACCGGCACTGAAACGCGTTTGTTGCTCATTTTTGCGTCGTCTCCTAACCAGACCATAGAGCGAAGCCAATTGCAAAAAGAGATATGGGAAGACGAAGGCGTTATTGTAGGGCGCAGCCTGGATATGTTTATATCAAAACTCAGAAAAAAGCTGGAACCTGATCCGAATATCAGCATTGTTAATATTCGGGGTAAAGGATATAAGCTTGAAATTAGTGCATAAGAAGGATATCGTCGCTAACCGCCTCAAATCCTTCATAAAGAGATTCGAAAAAGATTCCCCGACGGAGTCACACCGACTCAAATTGGCTCAAATCGGCTCACTCAGGCCCAAATTGATTCAATTGGGTCCATTCGGTTCCCTGATATTGGGAATCGAACCTAAAAGTATATGTCATCGAAGCTCGATCTTTGAAGTTGCTGTAGGCATAATTATCGTAAATTGGCGGTTAAGTAGTAATTATTGAATTTTTGCAGCTACAACATTAAAAATAGATTTATGAAAAACTATTATTATTTGTTTTGGAGCGATACTATACAACGTTTTATTAAGTATCACCCTAAAGAAAAAGGTCGGGAAAAGAAACCTTTATTTGTAACTTCTTGGATATTTACACTGGCTGTGCTTAGCACGATACTTTGGCTAAAATATTTCCATGTTTATCAAAATGAATTTGGTTTATTTGGAATTTTTACAACATTTGGCAAGAAACTGCCGGTCCTATTAGATATGGGCCTGGTATTCCTATTAATTTATATCATAAACTATCTTTTAATATTTTGGCAGAATAGATATCTTTTGTTCATTGAAAGGTATCCTTTGGGACGGTTTAACCACAGCTTGTTTGTTACCATAGCTATGTTGGCATATTTTTTATCTACTATTTTCGTATACGGCTATTTAACCAGTTAGATGTAGAATCGGTAATGTATCAATCACTTTACCATCAAATTGTCTTAAATCCTAAAAACCGGAAAGCTTCTATGACATCATTTGAGTCGAAATGAGTCAAAATGGTTTGGTTTTGGTATTTAAAAGAGGGTCAAAAAAATCCCCTACGAGCTATAAAAATCTAAGTCCGTATAAATCTGCTTTTTTGCCATTCTGCCACTAATTGCATGATTTTTTTTGATTTAAGGACACTTCAGTTTATTATGAAAATCAGATTCTAATATTTATCTTGAGAAAGAATTATCGAAACCTTAGACTGCAAAAAATACCATGAAAAATCTATTACTGGTGTTAATGATATGCTGGTGCAACTATTTAAATGCGCAAAGTTTATCACCTATCGCCATAGAAAATAAAAAAATGGACGCCTATCTTACCAATCGTAGGCCTGCAACACTGACTGTCCAAATAAAAAACCTCCCTGACAGCGTTAAAAAAGTGAATATTAAATATACCCTGGTGCAGCTGGCCGGGAGTGTACAAGCTACCAAGTATGCGGCAACGGATGCAACCGGCACATGCAAATTGACCCTTGATCAGAATTTACCCTACCAGCAAATATGGTTAGACGCAGGTAATTATTTATACGCCGGAATATACGTCAACACCGGGCTGACCGTTACGATCGATGCACAAAAAGTACCCAAAGACGGTTTTTATATGATCGGTGATGGGGTAAGCTATTCAGGTGACGACGGGGGAATAAATACCGTAATGAATAAGAATGTACTTTATAGAAAAGCGGAAAGAGATAGTTTAGTTAATGATCTTTGGACGTTGTGCCATTCCAGAGCAAAATATTCCGCAGATATTTTCGGCTTTAAAACCGATTCCATTTTGAAGCGCCTGAACAATATCGATAGCGAATTTATCGCCCGGTTTCCTGATTATGACCGGGCTGTTAGAAATGAAACTTTGTCTGAGTTTTACAGCAATATTTGTTTAGCCTATTGGAATGGAACTATGCCTGTCCAGGTTATTAATAACGTAAACGCTCACAAACCGTTATTTATAAGCAATAGCAGTGTTCAGTATTACCAGTATCTGGGTATTTATAACTTGAACAAAAAACACTTTAAAAAAGAAGACGCGCTTAGCAGTACCCTGAAACTATATGACAGTTTATATACCCCACAGCGATCTGACGTATTAAAACTGCTTCTGTTAGAGCCGGAAAAGGATAATTATGCCGTGTCATACCCGCTAATCATCAACAGTATGAAAACAAACTGGTCCAAAAAACTTGCGGAAAATGAACTGGTTAAAGTGAACGCAAATCAAAAAAGGATCGATAGTCTCTTTGCTTCATCAAAAAAATTAGAGAAAGCGGACATCGGCATCCCCTTAGTGCAGTTACCCTTCGATGCCAGCTTATATCGATTGGATACGGTTGCGAACATTGATGATTTTATAAAAAGCCTAAAATCAAAATTCCCCAACAAGGCGCTCATTATCGATTTTTGGGCTACCTGGTGTGCCCCTTGCCTGGCCGATCTGCCTTACAGCAAAAGCTTGCACGAGAAAAATAAAGATCTGCCTATCGAATACATTTACTTGTGTACCGCGAGTGGTTCAAATATCGATGTATGGAAAAATAGAATAGGGAATATGAAAATCCCGGGTACCCACATTTATGTGAATGATAAAATTATATCCAAATTGAAAACAGCCTTCAATTCAGAAGGAGGATTTCCAACTTATGTTGTTATCGATACCAGTGGCAAAGTAAATCAACAAAAGATCTCATTCATGCAGTCTTTAGATCGCGACAGTATGAAAAAAATTGTTGGACTTTAGAGAAGACCGAAGTGCTCTTCGACAACCATAGCTCACTCCGACCGCAGGCTCTTCACCGGGTTCGCGATAGCAGCTTTGATGGCCTGAAAACTGATCGTGAACAGCGTTATGATGATAGCTGCTATTCCCGACACGATAAATACACCCAGGCCTATCGTGATATGGTAATTATATTTTTCGAGCCATTGCTTTAAAAAATAGAACGCAATAGGCGACGCGATCACACAGCTGATCAATACTAACATGACAAAATCCAGCGATAACAACATCCACACCTGCGCGATTGAGGCCCCTAATACTTTGCGGATGCCGATCTCTTTGGTGCGTTGTTCGGCAACGTAAGCGGCAAGGCCAAACAAACCGAGGCACGAAATAAATATAGCCAGGCCGGCAAATATACCCGCTAGCTTGCCTATAAGTACTTCAAAGTTAAATTTACTGGCATACTCGGTATCTATAAACTTATATTGATAAGGATAAGCCGGGTTATATTTTTCAAATATCTTGCCGATCTTTTCTATCGTTGCATGCATGCCGGCATTTTTCGGCAAGCGATAGGTGATCACGTTGCCATAAGGACTATGGCCGAAAATGGCGGGTTCCACGGGCTTATATGGCGACTCCATCAGCGCATCTTTTACTACGCCGATAATCCTTACCGGCTGATTGCTTCCATTCCATGCTATCATTTGATTCACCGGGTCTTTAAGTCCGATACGCCTTACCGTAGCTTCGTTGACGATCACGTTTAGCGAATCGCTTTTCCAATCACCCGAAAAATCCCGTCCTGCCGCCATGGTCATTCCCAAAGTTTGGAAGTATTCATTGGACACCCAAATACCGCCAATATTAACCTCTTCTTCTCCTCCGAGTTTACCCGGCCACTTTTGCAACGAAAAATGACTGTATATCTGCGTTGCGGGCGATGATGAAGATGCCACACTCTCCACCAATCCCGATGAAAGCAATTCATTTCTTAATGCATCATAATGCTGGTAAAGCCCACCATTCATGTCAGTCATCACAAGTCTGTCAGCGTTGTACCCTGTCGGTCTGTTCTTCACAAACTGTATTTGCTGATAAACAATTACCGTACTAATGATTAATGCAACGGAGCAGGTAAATTGGACCACCACCAACATTTTTCGTGGTAATGTGGCGGCTTTGCCTGCCTGTATACTTCCCTTCAATACTCTTACAGGATTGAACGAGGATAAATAAAACGCCGGTCTGCTTCCTGCGGCTAAACCGGTACCCAATATGAAAGCAACCATAATGCACCAAAAACCTATATTGCTGTATGGGACGTGGATATCGGAACCTGTTAATATATTGAACGATGGGAGTGCCAACTGGACAAAAACCAGGCACATCACAAACGATATGAATGTGATTAATACAGACTCAAGTAAAAACTGGTAAACCAAATCCATACGTCCGGAGCCTATGGCCTTGCGAACGCCAACTTCCTTTGCCCGTTTTTCGGAACGCGCCGTTGAAAGGTTCATGAAATTTATGCAGGCTATGGTCAGTACTAACATGCCGATGATGCTGAACAGGTGCACATAGTCCACAAATCCGCCGGCTGTTTTGCCGTTTTTAAATTCATTGTATAAATGCCAGTCCTTCAACGGATGCATAAAGACCTCGGGTTTTGACGACCGCATGTCGGGGCTTCGTTTAGTAACGATATCCCGGATTTTCGACGCAACTTGTTCATAGGTTACTCCCGGTTCCAACGCCACGTAAGCATTGAATGAATTCCAGGTCCACTTGGTGCGCCCAAGCCTCACCCAATCCTGGGTCGCCTCGGCAAACGCAAATGGCGTAATATAATGGAATTGCAATGTTGAGTTTTTAGGAATTTCTTTAATTACCCCGGTGACCTTCAGATTTTGCGAATCATCGAAACGCACAACTTTTCCCATCGGGTTATCATCGCCAAACAATGCTTTGGCAGTCGATTCAGTCAGCACGATCGAATACATATCCTTCAAAGCCGTATTGGCATTACCTTTAACAAAAGGGAATTGAAACATTTTAAAGAAATCTGCCCCTACAGCCCCGCCACCCAGGTACAATTTTTTATCGCCAACTAAAAGACCATGATTCATAAGGCCTATCGCATCCGACTCGGCTACGTACTTAATTCCCGGTATCTCCTTACGCAAAACATCAACCAATGGAAGGGCAATAGATGTTTGGGTATGCGTACCGTTATGCTGCGAAGTCAGGTTCATTTCTACCTGGTACAATTGCTTATAATTGGGCAGAAAACGATCATAGGAATATTGATTGGCTACCCACAAACCGATGATGAGTGCCACCGCCATACCGGCAGCCAGTCCTACAATGTTTAGCGCGCTGTAACCTTTACTATGCAGCATATTGCGCCAGGCGATCTTTAAATAATTGCGAAACATATAATTGCGGTTTAATTTTCCACGAGACCACATTGGGGTGGTTTCACGATGCAATTTTACCGGAATATAATGTGCGCCGCTTCTCAACTTATAAGTTGAGCGCTCTTTTTTTATTTCATTTTTATATTCTACGGGACTTCTCCCGGTCATCTGTTTGAAAATGCGGCTGAATGTGGCCTGGGAGTTGAACCCGCATTCATAAGCAAGGCCAAGCAACGTTATATGATCATTGGCTGGATCCTGCATTTTGCAGGCAACGGCGCGGACACGAAACTCGTTAATGAAATCATAAAAGCTCTTCTTAAGCCCCGTGTTGATGATCCGCGATAATTCATGCGGATGCACGCCGAGTTTTTCCGCTAGCGAACTCAAACTTAAATCGGGGTCCTGGTAATAGGGATGTTCTTTTAGCAGGTTTTTCAGCCAAATACCTTTTTGCTTGAGCCCGGCAGATAGCGATGATTTTAAAGCCGGCACAACATCCGCCTGAACGGCAACTTCCGGCATGGAGTGGCCTTTGGCCGCCATCCCAATCATCATCGAAATTAAAAGGAGATAGAAGGGATAGTATGTTTGTACGCCCAATTGGTGATGATAATAAAGATAGTCTGCAGCGGCTAAGGCAATCCAAACCAGCCATAGCAAGCCGAAACCCGTCAACAGGCGATGCAACCAATGCAGTTCAACCCTTTGGCGGTCGCCTCCTATAAAATCCAACCGTTGGTAAAAGCCTTCTATCAATAACTGACATCTATACAAATAGATAACAACCGAAACGAAGACCAATACCTGCAATATAAGTTCCAATGGCTGACCAGGCATTGCATAACAGGCGCCCAGCTGCAGCAACAACGGACCGAAATGCAACATATCCTTCCGCCTAAATTGATATTCCGGCCGGGTTATTTTGACGACATAAAAATAGATAAGCGGACCAAGCGCCAATGAAAATTGTAATGGCAGAAAACGCCAACCCGGAAAGTCCTTTTCCAGCCCGATGTCAGTACCCAATACTTTGGCTATCCATAAAACAGTAACCACGATGGCGAGGGCAAGAAACCGGTTTGCCTGCAAGTTGCTCCGTTTGGTAAACCACAACAGCCATGCAAAAGTTAGCCCGACAAATATGGTTGCCAGAAAAGCCAGGTCATAAAGGGTAATATGAAATGTATACGGATTCAAGCTGGTTGATCTGATCAATTGCCATTCCAAAGCTATAAAAAACTGATAAACAAAATGTTAAAAGATCAATCAGAATGGATGTTGTAATAAAAGCGGACGTTAATATGAATGGTTTTGAAATGATTTTTTAATTGCATCCAGAATAAGCATATCGCATAGTGGACTCACCCGGTCATTGCTTCGCTCGACCACCCTCTCTTCGTGGCACGAAAAGAGGGGATTGTTTTTTTTGCCTCTTTCCGCAACGTCGAGAGAGGGTCGAACAGCGTAGCGCATTCGGGATGAGTTCACACGAGACAATAATTAAACCTCGACCCACGATAGCATTCCTCAAACCCCAATCGCCTTTTACATTGTATAGTAAAACCCGTTGGGTTAGTTATCTGATTGTATATACCGTATCAACTTTCATCCCCGATTGCCTGCTGATAAACTGCACGTGTTTAGCAATATCATCGTCCCATAATCCATTCGAGCTATCCCACTCGAGGCCATCCTTAAACATCACCTTGCCTAATGCTTTTTGCTGAGGCGTTCCCGGCTTAAGGCTGATGCTTTTTATTTGGTCGTATGAGTAAACCTGCGCCTTAGTGCTTAAAAACCAATGCACCACTATTCTATCACGGTAAGCATAAATACTATAACTCCAAAGAAAATAGAACAAGGCAATGCCTAACACAGCGACGCCTCCACACAATGGAACGATCGATCCAACGGCATTGTAATTGGCTTTACGGTTGGTGTAATCGAAATATCCGCTAAAATCATCACCTAAATAAAGCCTGCTGCCGAAAAAAAGAATAATGAGCGGGCACAACCCAAATATGGGTATCCAGGAGATGATGATCCAGTCGAACAGCCGCGGCAAGACAATAAATTGAGCCGTTTTGTCTTGTAATTGATAAAAACTCCGGATATAAAACAAGGGGCCGCAGACAACCAGCATCGATACGGTAAAATACAGCAGCATCAACCAGCCGGATCTTTTGTCCCACCGTTTATATTTTTCAAATGCTTCATGACCAGGCTGCCGGTAAGTATCTACCGCACGATATGGAAATAATTTGCGAAGGCCGGCAATCGCCAATATGATAAGGATAGAGGGAACAACAATCATATTTAGCAAAAATATAAATTATCCGATAACAAAAATTGAGCTGACGGGCTTTAAAAACAAAACCCCCTCCCCGAAAAACTCCGGGAAGAGGGCAAAACAACAGCATCACACAATTAAACTATTATAAACCGGGATTCTGTAACACCCGATGCTGTATTGGGGTGCAAGGTTAGACGGATTTAGCTATGATATTTAGCTTCCGGTAATGGCTATTTGAAATTTGCCGCGGATTAATTACTTAGGCGATGCCGGTGAAACGATGCTTGCAGGAGTAAAGAAATTCTTTGTCAGGTAAGCAATTCCGGCTGCGAGCGCGGTTGTGCCAATTGCTTTCCAGTCAAAGGTTAATGAGCCGGCCGACAATGATGTTTGCACCGCAGCCAGACCGGCTCCAACTACTGCAACGATTAAACCTTTTCCAAAATCCGCCCAATTCAGGCTGAATAAATTTGACGTTTTCATCTTGCTTTATTTTTGATTATTTGTTACTGTGGTTATGGCTAATATTTTTCATAGAAATTCTATTCAGCTACAATAAATTCTACAAGGTGGAAAAACGCCTCCCTATAACTCAACTTGATTATAGAGCCATCCTGACGCGGATAGTCCTTTTCGCCTGAGATGTCAAGACTTTCAAAAGCAGACACTGGGAATACGCTAAGTTCTACGTCATACAAGGCCCCGGCAGCATCCGCCTCACATGCAAGCAAAGCCGCAGCGCGTTCGTCCTCGTCAGTAATAGCCGCCAGGGCCGCTGTGCGTTCTGTTAAAAATTCATTATGTGCCTTAAGTGCGGCCTCGGCAGCAAGGCCGTTGCTGTTGATCTTATTTGCTATTGAAAAAGGGATACTATTGCATGCGCGCAATATGCCCGAGTTCCACGAAATGATCTGTAATTGTAAAATGTTAAGTGATTTTTTCATTGTTTTTATTTGATTTTAAAAAATTGATTATTGATTTATTTTATCCGATTACTATGTAAGTAAAGTAGTAGCTGGTACTTACAGTTATAGCTCCTTTACTCTGAAGTGTAAATCCAGTTGTAGTAGGCGAGCCATTAGCCGAAAAATAAGAGTATGGTATCTGTTAACACTGCTGCAGCAGCGTTGCTTATGCCAAAACTGCGGTTTTCTAAGCGCTTCCCTGTCATGGGCTAAGGCAAGAATCTAATCATTAATTAAATATTTTGCCACATAGGAAATGTTTAAAAAAAAGTTAAATTCTAATTGACGTGTATACGCCTGCCTTTCAGTAGTTACTAATCTGTTTATTGTTTTATTGAATTACGTGAACATGCCAAACATAGGTTGTAGATGCAGTTAATCCAGTATTACCCGCATTTATAACGTAAGTAAATTGGCCAGCATTTACTGAAACTTGTTGGTTACCGCTTAGTGCCGCAGCTGCGTTATTACCTGGTGATATTGTAACATAAGGTGCCGTTGCATAGAATGAATTAAAGCCCATTGTTACTACGGTTGAATTTGCGCCCGGAGATGTTCCAGTAGTCACAGTTATTTTATGGGCTAATTCTGACCCCATTATAGCTACAGTTGGTGAAGCTCCAGCACCAGCTGCTGCAGTTATAGTTGGGGTAGCAGATGAACCTATTAAATGAGTAGTAGAAGTAGTACCACCTATAATAATGTTATTACTGGTATATAAAGGAGCATTAGAAAATAAATATGGCGTAGCATCATAAGTTCCCCCCAAAATATTAGACTTATTACCAATAGCGAATGATGTAACATTAGTTGTTTGAAGTACCAAGGAAGCCCCCCCTCCTGAACCAGAATTACTACCATTAATTACTAATTGCGATGATGGACTTATTCCTGTACCAATATTAACTTGTCCACTCGATGCTATCTTCATCGCCTGAGTACCACCATTGACAAAGAAACCCATACCCGCAGAAGGGCCAGCTTGTAATTCTAATAGGTTATTACTAATACCAAGACCATAGGCAGATGAAGGAGTTCCGTTGTCCCATAGTTTTAACTTAATGTTATTATAGTTCCCAGGCGCGTTAGAGCCGTACGTACCACCTAATGATAGAGTAAGCGGATTAGCTATTGAAGACGACGTTGTATTGCCAAATAGGACATTACCTTGAGCGAAAGTGAAACTTGAAGCATTAAAAGATAATGGAGTATAAGTATTAGTACTTCTATTATAGGATAACAAAGCCGTTTGCGTGCCGCCTACTGCGGTAGGGTCAACTTCAAATCCATTAGCAGCGCTATTAGATACTACAAGTTTATAGACAGGCGAAGATGTTCCAATACCTATATTACCACCGGCTGGGTTCAGAGCCATGTTTCCAAAGGTAGAACCAGAAGAAGATATAGATTGAATATAACCGTAACCCGATGCATCCGCTGAGGTGGCTATAGCAATAGATGTTTTGCCGGTAGCGTTACTTCCGAGGGTTAAACCAGTGGCCGCCCCGTTATTATAAATGCTTGCACTTCCTCCCTGTACATCCAGTTTAAAGGCCGGATTAGATGTACCTATCCCGACGTTGCCGCCAGCAGATATATTCATAGCCTGAGTACCACCGTTAACAAAGAAACCGATACCTGCACTTGTTCCAGCCTGTATTTCTAATAAACCTACCGAGCTTACTCCAAGTCCATAAGAATGAGGCCCTGTTCCATCATCGTATAACCTTAGTTTTTGATTAGCATAACTACCGGGGGTATTAGTGCCAAACGTTCCACCTAAATTTACGATAAGCGGTGTAGCTGTAGGAGTTCCGGTCGTATTGCCAAACAAAGCACCCGATGAAAAAGCAAAGCTAGATGCATTAAGGGTTAGTGGAGTATAAACACTTGTACTTCTGTTATATGACAGTATAGCCGTCTGTGTACCGCTTGCCGCCGTAGGATCTACCTCAAATCCATTATTTCCCGAATTTGATACAAAAAATTTGTAAGGAGATATTGCACTTGCAGCGCCCACGCCTATAGTACCGGCAAACAAAGTATTATTTCCCAAGTTAACATTGCCAGTAGCACCCGTATAAGGTACATAGGTACTTGCGGCAGTAGCCGAAGTTAGATAACCGCTTAAACTTGTCCAGGTCATAGGCAAGCCATTTCCACCCCAGGTTAATACACTTGTAGTATTAGAAGCTGGTCCGCTAGGCCAGTTAAACGCATACGAAGTGATTGTTCCTGTTCCAGGCGCAGAAATTGAAATATTGCCTGTATTACCGGTACCACCTCCGTGAAATATTATATTATGATTACCAGTTCCATCCGTTCCAATAACAACACTATTTGTACCAATTACATCGACAGCAGTTACAGCATTTGTATTTACAGATCCCCATTTAAAACTACTGGTTCCTAAAGAACGAGTACCATTACCATCAGGAATTAAACTTTGTGAAGTTAATGTACCAGTTAATGTACCGCCCGTTAACGCCAAATATGTAGTTGCAGCTGCACCCGTAGTTAAATAAATACTATTATCATAACTGATCGTTGTACCAGATATTTTAACAAATCCAGTTCCAGATAACGCCGTCTGTTTACCATTAAATGTATTCCAGTCAGTACTAGATAAGTATCCGTTGGTAGAAGTAGTAGCCTGAGTTATTCCAATAGCGCCTGTACTTGAATTGTAAGTAATAGGGGCTGAGTTTGATAAAGCTGTTAAGGCTATATAATTAGATGGGTTGGAAGCATTGTAAGGCGTAAACCCTAAAGCAGTTATTACCTGGCTGCTGGTAATACCTGTTAAAAATCCGGATGGATTGCCAGTTAATGGATACGCATCAGTTATTCCGTAACCAGATAATGTAGTTGGTTTACCGGTGATAGATGACCACGCTGGTGTAGCACTGCCGACTGACGCAGATATGGCCGCGGTTACGGCTCCCCAATCCGGTATCCAGCGTGGTGACGTTTTACCTATTGCAGAATAATCATTATAATACTGTAAACCCATATTGTCCCAGCTATCTTTAAAGATCATACCTTTATTTACAGCTGTTGAAGGGTCATTAAACGGTACAGTCAATGAACTACTGAAGGATTTTTGGCCAGAGGCGTTGCTTATCATCAACTCCCATGCTGACGAAGCAGGTTGGTTGGCAAAACCGTAAACGCCTAATGTAAACTCACCGGAGTAAGTACTACCAGTCAGGTTATACACCTGGAAATCCATCAGACCATCGCTAATACTAACATCAGTGCCTACACCTAAATTACGAGCTGACGAATTGTTATGGGTTAGTCCATTAGTCTGGATCTCAACATATCCATCACCCAGTGCAACAAAGCTGTCATTAAGGGCGTTGTCGGTAAAGTTAAACTTGGTTTGGTAATTTCCCTGATTATAAACTACATCACCTGTTAAGGTACCACCTAATGCAACTGTTCCGTTATTATTAGTTAAACCATTTTCAAAAGCAAAAGAAGGGACTTCGCCAGTCACATCGATTATTTTTTGAATGATGATGCCAAGGTCGGTCCCGGTCATTACCGGGCTTATTGGCGAAAGGCAATTGGCCGATAGCCAAGCCTTCATTTCTGCTGCGGTTGTTACCGCGGCTAATCCACTTAAATCCATTTTATTTTATTAATTCTGAAAATTTTGTTTGAAAACGCTTAGCAGCGTATTGTTGATAATGAGAAATAGGCTATAAGCATTTCGCTTCCAATTCCCCAGGGCGGATCCCGCACGGTGTAGTTTTCCCCAAATCCCTCTCCCCCAAAAGCCGGGGAAGAGGGCGCAAAACAACAGCATCACACAATTAAACTATTATAAACCGGGATTCGGTAACACCCGATGCTGTATTGGGGTGGAATGTTACCTGTGTAATATTGCCTGAGCCATCCACCGAATCAATGGTATAGGCCGGACTGCTATTAGGCGTCCACACGCCAGCTATCAGGTCTTTTTGCTGCACCTGGAAATCGTTGCCGTGCTTTGAAAAATAGGTAGCTATAGCAGTATCTGCACCATGGGCTCCTGCTTGCTGAAGGGCTGAATATGAACTATCTGTAAGGTATGGGGCCAAATTTGTTTGCCATGTAACAGCTAACGGTGATCCATTGGTGATCTTTATAGTGCTTTTCTCAGACGGCTGATCGGTGGTCAGGTAAATAACGTGTCTATAAGCAGCTCTGGCAATGGCTGACTGCATAATGACAGGCTGATAATAATTATCGCGCGTACTTATTGCACCTATAAATGTTTTTCCATCTAAAGGAGCCGTTACCATTATCGTACCCGTACTATTATCTGATAACCCATCGCCACCGCTGTTATATTCATTACCCGGGCTCATCAAAAAATGAACGCTTCGCAACGAGGCAGAGGTATTGCATTTAAATGACCCTATGTTGCCGGTGGCATAAAGGTCATGTACAAGGTTTGGCATAATGCAGTATTTCAGTTCATTTGCCCTTACGTATGCAAAGGTGCCTCGTACCAGTACAAAAGTAAGCGACTGCATTTGCACTTCGTAAGATGCCGCCGCGTTGATAATACAACCATATAACCATCTGTTTATGTACCAGTCGCCAATGCCATTCGCACCGGTTGTTATCAGCGTTGAATTGATCAATCCGAGGCCTAAGTTCATGTTGAAAAAGTTACCATTATCAGCTACGACGGTGGAAGAGGATAAAGTTGTGGCGTAATAGCCCAGATAGCTATTTTTGATCACCTGGGTTTGCGATGGATTCCTGAAAAATACAAGGTTAATTAATGCGCCCAGGCCGCCTTTTATCACCAGGTCATGATAGAGCAGGTAATTTGACGAGTTATAGTCCTGGAACATATTCACGTCAATGAAATTTGTTGCATCAACAGGAATAGATGGTGCCGGAGGAGTTGATCCAATCCCCAGTTCACCCACGCTAAAGTTGGAGGTTGATTTGGCGAAGTAATAGTTATTGTTTGGCAATATCATCACCCAGTTATCCGATGATTGCGAAGGAATATCACCGGCGGCGACTCCACTTGGGTTGCTGCAATAATAAATAGCGCCATCAGTATATTGCACAGTTTGCCAGTAGGTATACGCTGCTGTGCTGCTCCACGCCGCGGGCAGTAGTTTCCATCTTCTGTATTTAACATTTCTGAAGTCGTTACAAACATCTACGTTTAACAAGGTATCCACACGGCGGGTTATAACACCCTTAGTACTCCCGGTAATGATGCTATTGCTGGTATTGTAATAAACAATATCGGTTGGATAGGTTTGTGAGTAGCAACTTTCAGATATGGTATTTGGCGATAAAGCCAATGTTATCAGCGGCTCTACCGGTCCGGTGTTTACAACAACCGGGCTGGTGTTTGGGATATTGTGAACGGTCTGAAAGTCGTTAATACGATAATAGCTGCCGGTTTTTAAAGTTCCCGCGCTCATAGCAGTAACCAGGTCAGCATAGGCTATATCGATGAAAGTTGATAGGTTCGCCGGTAATTGACTGAATGGAACAACGCCCGAAACCAGATCTGCCTTTGCACTCAGGGCTGCTGCAAGCGCGGTGTTATCTGCGGGAGCGCCACCCAAATTTGCGAATGCGCTTGCGGGCGCATCTGTCCAGCTTACGTTATAGTCGGTACCGTCAACTTTGCTTAGCACTTGTGCGGCGGTTCCGCCTGCTGGTATACTATGCGATTGGTCGATTATCCCTGTCCATACAGTACCATCGCTCTGGAGCTCTATAGTCATGTTGCCGGTTAACAATATCCCCGAATTGGCAGTGATTGTTTGGCCCTGATTTGTAGCGATATCATAACTAAACTTAACACTTCCAACCCCGCCGATCCCGTTTGTATCGGGGTTCATGTTTTGTACAACAAGGACGCGGCCCGGTACAGTGGCCGGATCGGGCAGGGTGATATGTGTAGCGCTCACCCCTGCATAGCGGATCAATAGCTTATAATCGGTATCCGCAATGGTGTAAGTTCCGGTGGTAACAGATGTTGTTGGTAAGTTAACTGCGCCGGTAACGTTTAAATGATTGATATTAAATGCACCATTTGAATCGATGCTCGCCCTCACATCATTATTTGCGGAAAATGTAAGGCCCCCGGGCGAAAATGCGATCATGTTTTGCTTGCCGTCATTAGTAGAGTAGCCTACATTCATGAAGTCGCTCGTCATGTCTATGCCTGAGCTGCCATTAGGACCGGCCGCTTCTATACTGATAGCCGCCTCTGTGATTCCCTGGCCCAAATCTCCCGATTGCAAACGCTGCTGATAGGTAGTTGAATAGCTGCCCCCTCCGGAGCTAAGGAATTGCATCATATTGGTGGCAATATCGATGGTTGTTTGCCGGTCCAGCGTACCGCCCAGGTCTATTTCGTTTCCATTTAATGTTAAACCGTTACCGGCAGCACCGGCACTACCAGCTTCCATTACATCCATTACTTTTTGTATGATGGAGCCAAGGTCAGTCCCGGTCATTACCGGGCTTATTGGCGAAAGGCAATTGGCCAATAGCCATGCCTTCATTTCTGCTGCGGTGGTTACCGCGGTTAATCCACTTAAATTCATTTTGTTTTTATTGAGTCTGATTTTGTTGTTGTGACAATTGTGTTGTTGGATATTGTATAAGGCACTGTTCCAACGTGGTTAAGCGAGGCGCCTATTTGACTCACCCGGTCATTGCTTCGCTAGACCACCCTCTCTACCGCAAGCGGCAAAGAGGGGATTTTCTTGTTTTTTTTCTTCACCCTCTTTATGGCTTGCCATAGAGAGGGTCGAACATCCGCTGGCTAGCGGAGCATTCGGGGTGAGTAAACACGGACCTATATAGTCAATTCATTATCCACCAGGTTTAGCAAGCCTGATGAGTTTTGCACGGTAACTTTAAACCTGTAATAAAGTGGGTTACCGTCTGTGTCTGTTGCCGGTAATGCTGCAGGCAAGGTGTACGTCATCGGATTGGTAGACGACGTTGGAGTAACCGAATAGATCTTCTGCCAATTGCCTTTGCTGTTTTGCTGGAACAGGTAATAAGTGCCCTTATTAGTAGTAGGCAGCCAGCTAAGTGTATTGCTGGTTTGATCATAAGACAATTGAGGTGCATCCGGGTTATTGGTATCGATCAGGTTGACTGTAACAATATCCGAACCCAGGCCAATAACATCCTCCGGCTGATCATTTTCATTACTTATCGTTCTGACAAATGATAAACGATAGTATACCATATCGCCGAATGGAATAGTGGCCAGATCGTCGAAAGTATCCGTTACAACAATGCCTAATTGGCTGTCCGTCACAATAGCTGTATCCACATGGGTATCCATGCCCACCAGCGCTAAAGCTTTATTTGGGTCTGAAGCGCGGTATATCCTGATCTTGGTCATCGTATCCTCGGGCGAGAACGGCGTTACATAAAAAGTAACCGCTACCGGAGAATCGCTTACAACAGCCGGCGGACCGAGCGTAAAGTTCTTCACAAGTGGCGCCTCGGCAGGTATGGTATGTAAAATAGTTACCGGACCGGCAAACGGACTTACAGGACCTATAACCAATTGATTGGTCACTTCGGAAGCCGCGTAGAAGTACAGGAAACGTGAGGATCCGTTCAACATATAGTCAGTAAAGCGGACACAGGTTGTATTGGCTTCGCCACTATTGGTATACTGCCTGATCATCGGGAACGGATCAAATGACGGGCTTGAAGGGTCAAGCAGGTCGCCGTCCATGGTTCTTATCGTTGGTAGTTTATTATCGGTTTGTTTGCCTTGTTTAATGTACTGAAAAACAGGAACCTGGGCCGTAAGCGGCAGCAAGGTTGAATGGATGGCACCCAGGCATTTACTTTTGATAATGTCCAATGTGTCACCACTGGTCAGCAGGCCCGTCTTATCAGGTACCGGGAAGCCGTAGCCGTCGTATACTTTAAAACTACCGGGTGTGGCGCTTCCGGTATCAAATACGAGGTTTACCAGTTCGTTGTAGCGCTGATTGAAATTATCATCAACCGGCAGGCCGTCCAATGTGGTAAGGATGCTGGTTACGGTATCTGGATTGTAAAGGGCTTCAAGTACGTCTTCGTTGTTGGTTCTGTAGAACATAAAGCCAAATGGAAACCTTGCCGCACCCGAACTATCCGGAGCTATTTTCATGTCGAAAGTAAATGCAGCCTTGGTAGTAGCGTCTGGGCGCACCTTTAAGCCATAAGTGAGCGGCATTTCGGGTTGTACAGGCGCATCTATTTTACGAGCAAACAATATAACCGGCGGAGACAATGGCGACACTAATCCGCTTCCTCCGGCGTCTGTATCTGTAGTTTGCAGGGTCATCAGGGTCTTCTTACCTTTTTGATCGGTTGGCAGAATATTGGCGCCGTTAAAGTAAGACGGAGCAGGTTCGGCAAAAAGCCAGGCCCTGTAACCCGGGTGGAAATTCACTAACGGTACCAAGTCGGTGCTGCTTGCCGAGGTTTGAATCGGGTCGTCCTGATAGCCTGCATCAAGAACATAAACCATTAAAGGGTTGGACTGTATGATCCTGATCACTTGCACCAATTTTTTATCAGCGCCATTGGCTAATGGTATCCTGATCAAACCATTATACCATTCCACATTTGGAGCGTGGAGGCTGCCCGGTGCATTTGCGCCAGGATTGGCCGGATCAAACGGAAGGTTTACCTGCGGATGTGGATCAAGCGCCACCGAATCAAAGTTGACAGAATAGTAACCGGGCATATCGTTACCATCAGTATCCTTCAGCTGCTCAATTACAGCGCCGCCGGATAAACCACCGATCAGGAAGCGGGTAACGTTCCCCTGATCATCTGTACTGCTTTCAAGTAGAGGCGAAGCAGGGTTGCCAAAGTTAACAAGTTCGATATCCTCTGTTACCGCGTGCCAGTTATCTGAATTGGCAAGGTTTTCAATCACGGTGAACCGGCTCCCTGCCGAAGGAGATTTATAGGTCGTATTGGCACCGTAAAAGCCGGGCTCCGATGGGTCTTCGATATTATTTGTTTCGGCCACCTGCTGCAAAGTGAACACCGGACCGTCTGTGCCTGCTGCTACCGAAATAACGGTAAACTGTCCCTCGGGTGTTACAAAAAGACTTCCGGCAAAGCGTGGCAGATCTGCAGTTGCTATAGTTGGTACAGCTTGTGTGCCATCGAGTTGGGTATAACTACCCGAGTATATCGCTACCTGGTTGTCGCTGCCGGGAATTACATCGTCAATAACACCCGTAACCTGTAAAGGCTGCTCGGGTTTAAACCAGGCTTTAGCTCTGGTTGCTTTTATAACCGTTGAGTAATCAAATGTATCGATATCACTAACGTGTGACAGATCAGTTATATCGAGCCTGTTGAAGGTTACCCTGGTGAAATCTACATCCTGCCCGGCAAACTGATCGGAACGTCCAATTAACCAATTCTGTTCTGTTGCTGTGGTAAATAAAGGCGTATCTTCTTCCTGGATATACTGTACAGCCACTTCTGACGGCGCCAAAAGCGAATTCCGTAACGGGAATACCGTGGCATCCGTATCTGCTTCGTTACTTAATGCAGATGCCCTCGAGAACCAGTTTACACCGTAGATGGCATAAGCATGTACACCCGGATTTTTTTCGAAGTGCAAATAAAGGTTCGCTTCATTATCAGGCACCAGTGTGGTTTCTAATACACCGCTTGACGGAAAATCCGGATCGTATGCATAATAGGCGTAGTCTTGCGCCAGCTCAGTGGTGATCCCCGGCTTCACAAAATTGGTTTGAGTAGCCGGGCGGTATTCTATACCATACAATAACGATCTTGAGTTTTCAAAAATGTTGTAGTCGTTGCCGGATGAAGGGTCGCTTGACAATGTGATATCCGGCAATTCATAATTATATGGCGCACGGGTTAAGTTGATAAGGCGCACGTCGGAAACTGCTGCGTAGCCATTATCATCAAACACCCCTCCTGTTAAGGTATTGTCGCCAGGCATTTTATAGGTGACCGGCTCCAGCGCCGGTGTCTGCGGCAACCGGCTATCTAATGTACCCGTAGGCAAACTCATATACTCATAGGTAACCGTAGCGGTTGATCCTATGCTCCGGCGGTTGGAATAACTGACCTTGTATACATATGAAGTCTGGCCGGCATCAGCAGCGATTGTTGTATCGATGTATCCGAGGCCAAGCATACGCGCTACATGGTAATCCATGGCCATCAGGTTAAGGATGTCGAGATAGCTGATTAAAAATCCGGGCGCAGCCGCAGCAGAATCCTCAACAACAGTTACTTGCGCCCGGGGATCAACCTCACCCAATGAAAGATATTCCTGAACCGTAGCCTTGATGGATGTGTCGCTTCCATGCGTAGTTGTCCACTTATCCTTGTAGTTGGCAACTTTTACTTTGGTACCATCCTTATACTGTGGCCACAGATCGTCGATAGGATATTGAGAAGTTTCAAGCTGGTTAAAAACCGTTGTGTCATCCAACGATAATGCAAATAGTGACCCTACCGTTGTCCAATCTGACGAAGCGCGTGTGCCGATGAAATCAGCATAAGTTTCAAAAGAAATGGATTGCAGATATCCGCCTGAAGTTTGTAATTGCACATGTGCTATATCATCCCCTGAAATGGTTCCCGTTGCTGGTGTAGACGAGTTTACACTGACAGTTTTACGGATATTTAATGATTCGGTACTTGCGCCTTCAGCTTCGGATATACCGAACGCTTCGAGCCTTAATGCGGCCGAGCTTTGACCGTCTGACAAACGGAAATCATACCCAACAGAAAATAAATTCTTATCGTCAACTTGCAGATCGATCGGACCGTCATAGGCCTTCAGGAAAGCAAATGGGTTCGCCTGGGGCGACATTGTTAAAGCCGCCTGGTTATACAATTGCGCATCTTTAAAGGTAAGGCGCACTATGTTTGTAATGCTCTGGCTGTTTGTAACCTGGTTCAGGATGTATGTCCAGCGAAGTGAAGCGTAATCAATTGCCGGTATCGCAGAGGAAAGATCAAGTGTAACTACCGCCGGATTGGCATAAGGCGTGCGCGAAACCTGCACAAAGTCATCCGGCTGGTTATAACCAACCTGGTTGGACGATGAGGTGTAATAATTACCCGTCGGCAGGTGGTTTGCTCCCAGGTCGCCGGCTAAGCTCCAACGCAGGTGAATGCCCTGTGCTATGCCGCCGCTTCCATCAGAACCTGCCGCCTGCAGGTACAAGCTGGTTGAGTTGTTGTAATGCGTCCCAATAGTCGCTCCGCATGGATTAATCCCGTGTTGTATCAGGTATTGCTGCAGCGCATTAAATGCATCGAGTACAGCGACAAATACCGTGTTTAGGCTTTGAATCTCGGCGGCGGTCAATTCTGACGAGCGACTGCAAAACACTTTAAAAATGTTCAGTACGGTTTGAAAAGTAGAACTGTAGCCGGTATTGGTGGTATCCGTGTATCCTACCCAAAAATCGGTTGCAGAAAAGTCTACCTTCCAAAAATCGCCCGCTAAATATTCGGATGTAATTTCCACACCTTGCAGCCTGGCCAGTACAATGAGCGTTTTGCTGTATAGTTTCAGTAGCGGATCCCCTTCAAGAATATTTAAGAGACGCAGTATTTCCGGATAATTTGCGAAGCCCCCACCTGCTTCCATCGCCTGGATGGAGAATAGGCAACTTGCAATATTGCTGTAATCAGCACAAAAGGCATTTGAGTTGTTTCCCGATGTCATTTAAAAAAAGTTTAATCGATTTTATTTGTAATGGTTGTTTTTAATGGAGTCAATCAGAAGTATGGTGTGATATCAATCGCATCGCCGATGTAATCTTCGAATACAGTTTCGTAATCAATACCATTGAATTGCTTATACCTGAAGCTTAGTTGTATGCTGCCCAGCGGAACATCCAGCGCCGAATTGGTAATAAAGGCCATAGAATTGTCGCGCGAGTAAGACACTATAAATTGGTCTGGTGTCAATACCGTCGCATCTGGCAGGGTAAGCGTCATTTTGATCGTATCAACCAGGTCAGCTGCCGGTAATTTCGGATCGTTAAATGGTTCAGGGTTGTAAACCATTACACCCAATATTTTGCGGTTGGTACTGTCGGACGGATCGGTATTGACAATCAAGCTGACCGCAGAATGTTCAAACGGCTCCGGCGCAGGTAATTGTAAACCGCCAAACACCAATCGTTCAAATTTGCCGGCATATCTTAAAGCATATGATGGATCGTCAGACAGGTCATCGTTGATCAGTTCTGCAAGATCCTGTGCGATGTAAGAGGCTGCAAACGAAACGTTTTGTCTGTAGATGGCATACTGTGCATCTGCTCCTGTCCCGCTAAGGATGTAGCTTGACGCCTGCTCCTGGAAGTTGGCAAAACGCGAGGTAAGGAAGCTAAACTTGTACACTTCTACTGCATCTGCCGGGTTGCCATCGGCGGTATAAACAGCTTTGAACAAGGCCGTATACAATGTATTTGGCTCCAGGTCAGGGAACTGGTATGACCCCTGTTTCAATCGTTTCACAATATTGGCAGGCAACTGACCGCAGTGTTGCAACGATGATGAACGGTTAAACAGGTAGATCATCTGCTGATCGTGTGGCAAGGAATCAAAATTGGTATCGTCGATAACCGTTTCCTGAACAGGCGCCCAAACCAGCGACCGTGTAACAGCCGCACCGGTTGGATCAAGCAATTGCAGTTGCAGGCTGCTTTGTACAGCAGGCAGGTCTTGATAAGTATTCCAATCGGCATACATTGCGTTGATATAAGGCTCCGTAAAGTACAGTTTGACCTGCGGGTTATGATACAATACCGGTTTGCTCAGATTGTACCTGCCTTGTGCGTCAGGGAACGAGCGGTCGTAATCAATATAGAACTGAAGGTTTGCGAGTTTAAATGCGTCTGCCTGATCCTGGGCTGCCAGTGCCTGGTAAACAGGGCTATACTGATGGAAGTGGCCTAATGGCCCGGCTGTTCTGAAACCGAAGATGCGTGTTTTGGCACTTCCACTCGGTACTGATCCGTTAACCCTGTCCTGCGTTGTAACCGTGATGGCAAACGTGGTATCCGGACGCCATACCGGTTGTATGGAGTTATTAATGCTATCACTTAATACCTGCGTTTGGTTAAATACATCCTCAGGTGTTATCGGACTGGCAACCTGGCGTGTCTGATCGGCCAAAGTAATATAGCTCAGCTGATTCAAGAACGTAAAGGCAGTTAAGGATGCATAAGCATTCAGTTGGGCAGGTATATTGACGCTGGTTTTCAGCTCGCGGTCAATATAGATTTCCAGTTTGCCTGTTACCCTGTCAACTGATACCAGTATTCGTTTGTATTGTTGTTCAATTACTTTTGATGATGCGCAGTCAAGCGTGTAGGATGCCATAGCTGATACACCGGTACTTGAAAGGCCATCGTAACAAGTAAGCAGAATGGTAAAGGTTGGGATGGCGCTTATGCTGCTATAAGTAGCCTGCGGATCTGCCGGTGTATTTTGTAATAAGTGCAATGCAAATCCTTTTTTATTACCCGCTGCATCAGTATTTACTTTGGACAAAATAGTACTCACTCCAGTTGTGAAGGGATCGAAAACAACCGTGCTTTCAAAAGCGAAACTGCCGTTCTCAACTTTTAATACCGGGCTATAAGGCAATACGAGGGCGTCACTGTTGCCGGTGTAGGAATAAATATCATTCACCTGCAGCGTACCAGTGTTATTGGCGTCATAAAAGCCAGGCACCATATCTGGGCTGCCGGACAGCAGTGCGTTCAAACTTCCGGCATCATCCATGTTCGAATTCAACGGGAACTGCGCCACTGTACCTGCCTGGCCCCGATATTCAAGTTCAAGCACTTCGTCGGCCGTAAAGCTGCGGTTGTAGAAGGTAGAGAACATTAAGGATTTCTCCATTTCTATATCACCATTCAGTCCGGATGTACTATACTGATCGGCCAGTTGGAAGTGACCGCCAAGCACCAGGTCGCCATTATAATCAGCCGGTGGTGTGTTAGCGAATACTACTTCAACCTTATCTATACCCGTTGTTACATCATCATAAGTAATTACCGCACTTTGCTGACTGATTGGCGCGGAGCTGATAACCGTTTCTTTTGCTACCGCTTTGCCATTATCATCAGGCGTATAAGTTGTTTGTATAAAGTTGACACTGGCATTGCCCAGGTCGTCGCCATTAAAGCTTTCACCAAATTCCAGTTTGGCATAAGCAACAGGCTCATGGAAGCCGACAATAAGCTCGCCCTGCCCGCCATTCATCATCAGGGCGTGTGCATTGAAGCCACTCTCCTGCTGTACACCGGCGTTAAGACCAATAAAGTCAAACGTTAAAGACTTGTATGGCAACGGTATGTTTTGCAGATAACTGATACCGGCAGGCAATGCTTTCCAGTTAACTACCTTTAGTTTTTGTATGTTGTCATAACAGAACAGATCGCCGGTTTGGTAATTGCGCCCGTCCATGTCCAGGTTATTCTTGGTTGTTCCGTTTGTATAACTGAACATGTTTTGCGCCAATAACCTGATCTTGTTGTACCTGTCTTTGGTGGAGAATTGCCAGTAGCCAATTTTTTGCTGACTAAAGTCGACACCCGGATTAGCATTAACAAGAGCCGTTACTGCTTCATAGATATCGTAAGGCACCCATGTGTTGCCTGCATCGCTCCATGCGTAAATTCCAACGCCCGTCATTTCGTACTGGTGCTTCACCTGGTTACTCTTGCCTTTGCGTGGCGGAACCATATCCACATACCCGTCTGGCAATTGGTTGACAGCGCCGCCGAGAGGCAGATTTAACGGTAGAACCGGCTTTAACAGATCGATATCGATAAAGCTATCCAGCGGGATGATCACATTTTGGACGTCATCAGTATTGGTGAAGTTATATTTCCAGCTACTATCGCCCGGATGTGGTATGCCCGATGCCGAAATATTGCCGTTGATATCAGTAGTTATATAGTTGATCGGGAATACTTCGTTAGTCAGGATATTGTGTGCCGCTGCTGGACTGTATCCATTTGCCGGATCAGGCAGGCCAAGTATACTGATAGGCACTTTTAGCGGCGAATCGTCATTGTTAAAGGTCCAGCCGATGGAGGCGTTGATCTTCACATTTGGCAATGGCCATGGTGTATGAATTTTTAGTTTTAGAGTACCCGTGATACTGAAAGGATGCGGCGCCTCGACAGCAAAGATGACGTCGAGCGATACACTCAGTTTAAACCAGCCTACTTTGATACCTGCGCCACCGCCCATTGCAAGGAAGCCACCTATCTGAATTGGTTTAAAGCTGACGAACCCGCCAAGGTTGAGGTAGGCATTTGCCCATAGCTGCACCGGGCCGAACTTTTTATTAAAGTCGAAGCTGATACCTGCGCCTGCTTTGATACCCTGCGAGGATATCATGAGGTAAGCATGCCCCTTGAATATTTCGAGGATGCTTGCCTGCACTTGTGCGCTTTCAGGGGTGTCCCTGCCGATGTTCAAGTACCATCCGGAGGCATTATTAAAGAAGAATGCCGCTTCCAGTTTGGCTGAGAGTTTAAGTATTTCGCCTCCTGATGGCAATTTTAAATTAATACCCAGGTCGCCCATGATAGAGTCTGAGCTGAAGACGATCAATGCACTGAATGGCGGATCTGTATCTTCGTCAAGCCCGAGCCTGGTGCTCAATATGTTGGCCTGGCCTTGTATCAGGAATACATCCGGTAAGCCCAGCATTAAGAAAACTTTGGTAGAAAGTGTCCAGCCGCCATCACCGAAGTCGGTAGCTAACGAAACACCTGCACCGATAGAGAAGCCCGGCTTGCTGGCAAATTTGTCTACCTCGATACCTTCTGTATGGGTTATCGTGCTCTTAGCTTTGTAATAATCCCACCAGTCGGCAGTCTCCGGCAGTGGTGGCGTAGTGGCCTGTTTAGAAGGCAGATAATGCTGACCAATAAGGCCACGGAAGGCATATACACCCAGACCTGTAGGCCCAAGCGGTATAGCAACCGGAAGCTGCAAACCGATATCAACCACAAAGGCCGGAACACTCGGCTGAAGCCTCATGGCTGCACTGCCTGCGATACCCACTTTCGGCATATCAAATGATACCTTGCCGGTATACTCAACCCCGGCACTAGAGCCCGTGATATTTGGATCAGGGTTTTTCATGCTTAGGTAACCCTTCAGGATAAACATCGCATCGTCGTAAGAGGCGTTGCCTGGGATAGTGATATCTATTGCAATGCTGTCGATGCTCAGGAAGAAGTCGAACGGTTTACCCGGACCGTCATCATGCGTGAAGTAAAACTTAATGCCATTACCCGCTGCTTCCACACCCGCGTTACCGGTATTGACGGTACCATCAAAGCCGAAATAATAGTATTCACGTTCAATGCCGAGGTGTTGCCTGCTGTGCGAACCAATTGATAAATGAGAAACTTCCAATTTAACCGGGCCGACAGACAGTTTGAATGCTTTAGGGATAGTTAAACCGCCGCCTTCAAATTCAATGCTGCCATCGTCCCATATGGTTAGCTTATTGATAACTATGCCTTTTGGCATAACATCGCCCAAACCAGGGATGGTGGTAATAAAATCAAGCGTACCGCCAATAGATACAAAGAAGCGGCCGTTCTTCTCTCCCACCGCCAAACTGCGGACGGCTACGGTAAATACGTTAGGGAAAGTAAAGCTTGGCGGGGTACCCACTACTTTAGCGGTGATGGCAAAATCACCGTTATCTTTTATAGCAACGTCAATATCTATCTCAGCCGGACCGCTGCCGCTTTGGAAACCGCCAGGCAGTATCAATTTACCGCTGATATTGGAGCTAACGATAGTACCCATTTTAAAGGTGAGCTCGAAAGTATCCAGCTCAACAGAAAAATTACCGAACTTACGGTACAATATTCCGTTATCCTCAAGCTTGATTGTACCAGATATGCCACCTGTGCCAATCAGCATATTTGAGGCCGTAAGAGAGGCACTTGTTTTGGTTGTATCGTCCTGGCCGAACTTGTTTAATCCGATATTTACCTGTTGAGCATAGAGGCCGGTAAAGTTTGCAGGATATCCTCCTTGAATATTCAAAAGTGCATCACTTGAGCCAGTAATTAACTTAGCTTCTGTAAATCCAATTGTTATACCTGTGTCCCCTATCTGAGCTTTCGGGTAAGCTGTTGGAAAGCTAATCGCCAAATTGTCTTTAAAGCCAAAGCTAGTCTTTGAATCATAACTTAGCTGCCCAGCATCAAATAATAAAGTAGTTAATATACCTGTGTCGGTTTCTATCGTACCATCTGGCTTTACCGGCACAAGTATTGATCTTGGAATTTCGATACCTGCTGATAATTCGGCACTTGCCGAAATTCTTGGGATAAATAAGTCTTTTATATTGTTTAATACATCTGATCCCAAAAATTTCGAAAACAAATCTTCTAGATTTTCTAAAGTTTTCTGCGGATCGGTAGAATTCAGAATGTAATCGTTGAATAAGATTGCATCTAGAGTTGTACCAGATCTTTCCTGGATTGCTGTCAATATATCATTAACCGCAGTATTTACATCGGAATTTAACGGTAGTGAAATATTTAAACCGGAATACTTAGCATTAGCGTCAGTAGCGAATTTAGTAAGAGGATCGGTATCCTGTATTAAAGTGTTTACGGATGTTAACAGCAGACTATTTTGAGAGACCTGAATTATTTGTAAAATCAAGTTAACAAAGTCTTCAGGCTGCCCTGAAAAGTTTGTTAAGTTGAACTTGTGGATATATTTTAAAATACCAAGATTCCAAGAAAGAGTAAGCGGAATTACACTGTAATCAACAGACGGATTGTTAAGGTCCGGGTTTAAGACAAAGACAATTCCAGTACCAGGGATCTCAAGCCGAAGAGCGTCAGAAAAAGAGATGATATCAAGTTTGTAACTTGAATAACTATTATTTACTGACCGTTGAACATTAAGGTTCCGGAAGTAAATATCATTAAAAAGAGTGGTTAGCTCCGACGTTATAAAACTTAGATTTTCAGGTATTTGATCTAAAGATATAGTGGAAGATAATGCTGGGTATAATACGTCCGACATGATGAACTGTTTTTTAGCTTTTTAATATTTTATTTATACTATTTGAAGGCACAAAGTCTCTCCATCTAAACCCTAAAGGATTTAAGGCACATGGCAAACAGGATGATAGTTTTATTTGTATAAAACTGTCCTGTTGATTAAAATATACTTGTTAATAAATTGAAAATTTATATCCTTTAAAAACGGGTTAGTAATTTTAGTTTTTATTTTTCCGTTTGACTTATCAATGATTATATAAGATTTATAATCATCAGTATGCCCCACAACGTTTGACTTGTATACCCCATTAAGTGAGGCATGGTCTATTTGCCAAGTTTTGCTGTTGTTATTTATATTATAACATAGTAATGCTTTCCCATTTGAAAAATAAATCTGGTCATAATCTAAAGCAAAAGGTCGGCATGTAAATGATGGATTGTTCCAGTCATACTGCCATTTAATTACTCCATTATTTAAGTCGAAAACCAATAAAGTCTTTAATGTTGGAATTACTATTTCATGATTCCTGTTAGAAAATATGTATTGGTTTAAGTCAATTAGATTAGCATCATAAACTACAGTGTTTTTAATCTCTTTTGTCCATGATACTGTAAGATTATCCAAGTCTATGCATTCTATAATGGCTTTTAGATGGTTTCTATCTTTTTCATCATTGAATGTGAAAATTAATTTATTATCTATTACAACACCCAAGCTATTATTTAAATCATAAGCCTGTTTCCATAATAATTTTTCAGATCGTATATCAAAAACATAAACGCCATTCTTACTAATGATAACCGTTTTATTTCTATAAAACAGAAGTTTATCTGCATAAAATAAAGCGGTTTGGTGCCTTTTAAAGAACTCCTTTAAAGCGCCGTCTGTAGATAATTTATACATTGTGTTATTCCCAAAGCGAGGAAAATACAAAGCCCCATCTTTATAAAGATCAATGTCTGTTACACAAATGGCACAAGGATTACCTGTGTTATTCGGATCTATAATTCCCTTGTCATCTATGAGTTTTTTATAGTGTGGATTCTTTAAGCTTTGTACAAAATAAAAGGATGAATCAAAACTTTTGTTAACCCAATGACCGACTATTGTATCGTTAAATATTCTTGAAAAAGGCCCGCTGTATAAGCTGTCTGCATTTATATAATTCAGGTCCAGGGCTGATACAATTTGTCTTTCAAAAAATGGATTCAAATTATCTTTAATCCGTTTCTTCGGATAAACTAAAACTATGATGATAGCTATGACAGTTATCATCGACAAGACGTATATCAACTTGAGTCTCTTTTTCATTAGTTAAAAACATTCATTATGTTATGATTAGCGACAATATATGCAAAATAGATAAATGCATCATCTGTAGCTTTTGATGTTGCGCCACTTCTATCGTATATCTCACCATTTTTGATAGCATTCGCTAAAGGTTTACCTGCAAAATTAGAATCGTTATAAAAATAACTGTTAGGATAGAGCATAGCTAAAGGAACTTGTATACGTGCATCTTGTCCATAATTTCCGACTGAGTTTGTTAAATCAGAATTGTACAGCTGCGGAAATACTGGGATATAGATCCCTGTTACATCCATGTCTTTCAAAACGGATAGAAATCCCTGATCATTAAAAAGGCCATTAACGGTTGCTCTTGCATCGGGGCCGGCTTGGTCGTAAGCCGGAAATGCTATTGTACCTTGTTCCATAATTATAAGATCCCTATCAAATACCCATGCATCATTACCCTTTCTCGGAGAATTAGCATATTGTCCATATAATAAATCATAGAATTTTTGTATAGCGTAGTTTACGATAGCTTTGTTTAACGCGATGAGAAGGGCAAGAGCCGGTGCAGGTGTAAGCCCAAACCAATTACCAGTAGTAACGAGGCCAGCCTGATATGCATCTGTAAGATCATTAACTAAATAATATGCGCCACTTACCCATTTACTTTCATGTTTTTTACCTTTTATCCAATAATGTATTAGCTTATAGTAAGAATTAATTTGTTCAAAGGGTTTAAAATAATCTTGTAACTGCTGAGAAGTTATAAGGTGCGCTGCGCGATGCCAACGGTGATTCGATAATTCCCTATCCCTTCTTAGCCAATACATATCCTGGCCTTCCCACTGATCATATGGGATAGCATTTGTACCAAGGGCCACCTGATAGTCGTGATAGGTTTTATATTCCCTTCCTGATTGAAAAGGTTCAACCTGTTTAGGAGTAATTTTAGTAATATTTGCGATTGCTGCTGCAGAACTAAACAATGCCATATGCTGTAAGATTTATATTTGTTAATACTTGTTGAATAGCGATATTATCTCCACTAATTTGAAATCCTTTTAATGCTAAATCCATTGATGTGTAACTTGTTTCATACTGGTCTTCTAGGTACTGCTTATTAATTACCGATAAAAAAGTACTGTATTTGGGTAAAAAGCTTGTGCTTGCAAGTTGAACTATATCATTCCATTGTGAAAGGGTAACATTTAGAGCAAGTATTTTTCTTATATCCTCGACATCAAATCGTCCTTCAACGTCCGCTCCTGAGGTTTCATAATTTAATACTTGTAAATTGCCATCTGTGTTAAATAATGTATTGATAACAAAGTCTGCTCTATCAGTGCCGTTCCACAAGCTATATAGAATAGTATCGTCATCTCCTGTTGATTTGAACTCACCAACTAAGTCTAGAGTTCTTCTAACCTTTTTTCTGTCGGTTTGACTAATAACATGAGGATTTGCAAGCAAAGTAACATTCTCACTATTAAAGTTAATTCCAAGACTAAAGGAGGCGTCAAAAAAATGAGTGTCCGTAACATCAATATAAATTTCTTCCTCATATACCTTTGTTTTAAGAATTGAATTAAGACCATCGAAATTCATTGAAATTGGGAACAAGCAATCGAGATAGTTTGTGCGTCGAATCTGGGTTGGATTTAAAACCGGTAATGCCGCGCTGCTTAATTGCTTGCAAAACTTCAGATGTACGAACGAACTCATTAGATTAGTTCCGACCCATGGGAGGGCCAAACTGAACGCATCAGCGTAATTGTTGGTTACATTTAAATTTATAAACTTTTCTTTTCCCAAAAATTCTCCAGGGAACTGATTAGTAGGCTTATAAGCCTTACCAATGTATACTAAAGGTGCGGGATTATCACCATTTCCAGCCGGTAGTTGAATTGATATTGTGTGAAAATTTGAATTTGTATCGGAAAAGTCTGAACCGTCGACAACTAAAATTGGCCAGCTATTATCGTAATAATCAACAATGGCAGAAGTACCTGAGCTCCCTTTGGTTAAAAGGATATTTGTCGTGTTATCCGAATCAGACACGCCATAGTTTTTAAAATAATTGATTGAATAATTAAATTCATTTCTAATATCAATATAGCATAGATTTTTATTCAAGAATTTGGTCAATAAATTATTATATAAATCACTTCCCTTCCAGTTATTGATCTCAGTTGCCGACACAACGCTTAAATCATCACCATAAAATCCCCCAAAGAATGCGCAGGGATCAATGAAGCTAAGTATTGATTCTTTATCATGCCAATGTTCAAAGAAATCCTTTTGTAAGGGTGTTGAATCTAATGATTTGGCTTGAACAAAGGTTCGACCATTTCTTGCAATTTCCAGGGATGGTTGATAATACAAAGTATCCAATACAATTTCAAAACCTATCGAATTTGGATCAAACTGACCAATCGTGTTACCAGGTAAAATATTCCAAAATTGAACGCCAGTGTATGTAGAATTGAAAATATCTTCCAGTAGAAATGAATTGTTTAATGCATTTATTGGATCAGCAATGCCAAGCAACGATTTAGAAGGATTTCCAGAAAGACCACGGTTGCTAGAAACTTGCCAAATTGAGTCGACCAAGTCGTTTGTGTTTTGGGCAGCTATATCTATATTATTTGCTGCCACTAAACTATTCTTAGCTATTCCTTTATAAATGAAGTATTTGATTTTCGGAAATTGAAAAGGCGGATTATCTAACGGCTTTAAAACAATATTTAACAAGTTCGAATTCTGAGATTGCGCTTGTACAAAAATTTGTCCCTTGCAAACTGCTACTGCATTAATTGGCTGACTTGCAGTATGCATACTGGTTACCAAATATTGTTCGTATTCAGTTCCATCCACAGTCACATTTTCAGCGGGACCAAACCCATTGTCGGTTTGATTATTTAAACCATTTATATCTGCAAAAAAATAAAAAGACATTTTCTATTTTGTTTTATTGTTAATTTATAAACACTATATTCTGATTTTATCTGCCGTTCTTTGTTATTAGAACGAATTCCTGAATTCTCTCTATTCCATCACAGGCAGGAGGCGCTCCACTCCCACTACCCGCCTGTGCTATACGATATCGTCTTACTCGCAACATTATAAATGAAGATGATAATCCCCGTCAGATCAGCCTTCGGTGTAGCTGCCGTTGGCGCCGGTTGCCACGTTGCTGCTGAAATTGGTTTTGATTATATTTTTTATCTCCTATTATGAGTTTATTTCAATAATTGCTGATTGTGTTGACCTGGTATATTTTATTGAGCCTACTTTATAAGAGGTGGAAGGCGTATGCGATGTGTTATGTATCAGCGTATTGCAATTGACGGTATTTGATGATACCTGCGTGCCACCGGTATTCACAAAATCGGAGCCCGAGATACTCATTGTTCCGTCTTTGTAGGTCGCCAGCTCAACTGTGAAATCGCCGGTTACTGGTGGTTGATACCACACGGCATATAAGCCTGCTTCAATCGTATCCGGCGTATCGGGAAAATCAGCTACAAATTGCTTCATACCTATCAACACATCTTCATCACCGGAGCTTGTTGTATTATCGGCAGCCCACCATAAATAAGCGCTCCCCGGAGGGTTGGCTGTTGCGGGCTGCGTGACAGGGCCCTGGCCATAACCAACATATAGTCCGTCGTAAGCGGTTCCAGTATTTTCGAAACCAACCATAATATCGAGGTCTGTGCCACCAGAAGGTCCCCAGTGGTATTTTACAGACATAAAGTCGAAGTCATTTACCAAAATGGCACCCTGGGCCGTGGTATAGGTTACATTTTTTGTAGCTACATCATACACCAGTTTGATAATAGTGGTCAGGTCGGCTTCTGCATAGCTGCCGTTTGCGCCGGCTGCCACGTTGCTGCTGAAGTTAACCGCGGGGCCGAAGTTGCTTCCTACTACGGAAGGTATGTAGCTTCCCGGGCTATTGACCATTGTCATATAGCTATCGTGCGCTTTGAGTACATATGCACCTGTGAGCGGCGCCGCTTCACTTCCACGTCCCTTTATGTAGAACGCAAAGGATGTTGAAGCCGGGTAGTCAGTCAGCAATTTGGCTATGTTAAATTCAAATCTCCAGTTAAGTGTACTCTGATCGATAAAATCAGATGCCAGAATAAGGGCGTCGGCAGGTTGGTCGCCAACAGGTACAATGTTTTGTCCGGCGTAGGCCGCTATGTGGTTATCTGTAACCTCCGCATTATCAATATAGCCCATCACATTCAGGCTGGTATTGTTATACAAGTCGACAACTAAAACAGCCGGGTCGGTTACGTAGGTGCTATCGGTAATGGTGATATATGTACTAACCGATGGGAAACCATCTTTAGAAGCGGTAATAGTTGCTGTCCTGGAAGGCTGGCTGGCGCTGTTAGTCCCCGGAGTAAACACATTACCTGAAAAAGTACCGTCAGGACTCGAAAGGGTATATTCGTCCGTAACATCTATCGACGTATTGTCGGAGAAGGTTGCGATGACGCTGTAAGTTCCGGTAGCAGACTGATCGATACTGCCTGGGCCCGATATAACGGTAGACACGGTTGCCCTGCAGGTTTGAAAGGAAATGGTTTTTACACCGGTCCACCCGGCATCAGTAAGCACCCTGGCGCCGATGGCATGGGCCCCACATGACAGTGTCCCGTTAAAAGAAGGCTGATTTTGATCAATGATCAGATCACCGTCCAGGTACCAATCGTACGCTTTGACCGTCGCCTGATCTGCCGGCCCATCGAATGAAAGCTGAAACGCAACCCGTTGACTGATATAGGACAGATTACCTGTAACCGAAAAAGCCGGGCCTGAAAGACATATTGTGTTTGACATTTTATGAAAAATGGTATGGTTTAAATAAATAAGCTATGTTTTGATTTACCTGAACCCGTTATAGGTAATCTCCTTTTTGAAGGGCAGTATTATGGCTGCGGAAGAATATTAGGAGTCAATAAATCTTTGACGAAATAGTCTGGTGGGTTATTAAATGCTAAGTTATGAATAATATTCCAATTGGCATAATTTATTTTAACTTTTTTTAATTTTTTATATAATTAGATGGATCTGCTGCCTATTTATAAGGAACGAAAAATCGATAAACCATGAGGGGACAATACATATGTGTCGCAAATGATTGGGCAGCAATGCGAACTTTATTTATAAACAAAAACCCTGCTTCACAATAAACGCGTTCTAGCCAAGGTTTCGATGTTTCCCAAACACTGACAAAGTACTGTCACCACAATACTTAATCAGACGCCGTAACTTAGTATCTCCATAGGCAATGGATTACTTTACCTTGCCGGAACCTTATCACATCACTCCCTCGCCGATTCTTAAGAGTCTTTAGACCCACTGCTATCTGGCAGTTCCATTACAGAATTTGCTTGTAAAAACCATACGCATCTAAATAAAAATCATATATGAAAAAATCAATTTTAACTTTAATGATGGCATTTGCAGCACTTGCCTCATTCGCTCAATCTGTTCCCGGATGTGGAACTTACACAAGTCATGCCGTGATGAACCTCAACGGCGCCAGTAATCAAACTATTTCCGGCGACAGCATTAATGCAGCAGGAGGAAATTACGGCATTCAATTAACAAACTGCCATGATATACACATAACCAAGTGTAAGATCTGGAATGCAACAAGTGGTTATGGCGGCGGCATATCTATCCAGTCGGGCTGTTATAATATTTATGTCGATACCTGCTATATTTATAATTGCAGCCGTGGCGTACTGGTTAATAATATCCCCTCTGCCTCTAATATCCGGATAAACTACAATTACTTTAAAGACATCCAGGAGCCTGGAAGACCAACAGGCGGTGGATGTTCCGTACAGTTCGCTAATGTCACCGGACCGGGTTTAACCTGCGACAGTAATCAATCCTACCACACTACGCCGAATACAGGGATTGGTGATCAGTTCTCAGTCTATCAGTCCAACGGTACTTCAACCAGCTACATTAAAGTGTACTACAATACCGTTCTGAATGGCAGTACCAATTCATCCGGACTTGTTGGAACTGTATTAGGTGACAAAGGAGGTTCATACCAGGATGCCGAGTACAACATTTACATTAACGCAGGTTCAACCGGGTGCCAGGTGCAGGGCGGTTCCCATATCATCATGAGCAATAACATTATTTTTGGCTATAAAAATGTTAGCGCTTCGACGGGTGTAGCCTATGGAAATTATTCCGGGACATCTAGTACTGATGTTACTATTGCTAACAATAAAATCAGCTTCACCAGGGTCAATGGCACCGTTCTTAACAAATGGTATGACAGCTCGACCGTCTCTGCCCCTATTGGCTGGACAACCAACTCCCCGGATACCGTAGTCGACCCTATCGTCACTCCTTTAGGTATGTATATCGTGGCGCTTAATATAGGCCATTGCGGTAATTAAATTATCTAGCAGCCTGAATTAAAAACTTCAAATCAATAGCATTCAAGCGACATGCTAAACGGGTGCAAAGCCACAAAAAGAGCCGTTCCTTCACAAGGAAAACGGCTCTTTTCATTTTAAGTATAATAGTCCTTACTTACCGAGTCAGGCAGATGCAAATTACAAAGAATTGATACCCGGTTGTGGCGGGTTAGGGACTATCGTTATCGTAGCAGTTTCCGGCAGCGACTGGCAGCCGGTTAATATATTTTGTTCGGTAATGGTATAGGTGCCGCTTTGTGTTATATCTTTTGGATTGGGCACGGTATTGCCCGAAGAATCTGTGTATTTATAGATATAGGTAGTGGGATCATAACCGTTTATGGCGTTGGTGAGGTCGTAACTGTTGCATGCGTTAGACGGGCTTAATGTCAGCACCGGTAATGGATTAAGGTTAACGACCACATTTTGGCGGTACACAGGTGCAAATACAATGTCATCTACAGCGAAATCATTTCCGCTAGCGGCAGTATTCTGGTTCACAAGCGCAATAGGTATGCTACCACTTGCGCTGCCCGAATTCCAAACTGTTGTAAAATATTGCCAGATACCGGTGGCCACACTTGATGAAAGCGCTATAGTACCCAAAGCACCGCCATTAATTGAGAATTGAAGTATTGCCGGGCTAACCGGGTTAACCGATGTAGCCCATACCGAGAACACGTAATCGGTATTAGGCAATACGGTAATATTTTCATTCCAGACGGTAACTCCTGTAACAGGCGCGCCATTTACGACAAGCATTTCTCCCGAACCCGATGTATGGTCGCCCATTGAGGTAAAGCGGGAATGTACATTGTGAGGATTGCTGTTTACGGCGTAGGCCCCCTCTCTGGTTAATACACCGCAGCAACAGCCTGCACAAGACGATGGCATATTATATGAACTTGTAAATCCGATATTACCCGATGAAAAATCGCCATTGCTTACAACGTTGGCACCCGTCACCTGCCACCAATACGTGCCCGAACTGGTAGCTGTAAATGTTGATCCCGACGAACCATCGCTCCAGGTAGGGTTTGAATAGCCGGGAATGGTTCCTGAATTTAACACCGTGCTGGTACCACAGGCGTTAATCGTATCATCCGGAATTGGCGTTATATCAAAATAATGCTTAGAAAACCTGGTATTGGTTAGAGGATCTGCTGACGGGAAAGCGGCAGCCCTGGTACCACTAAATTTACGAGGAAAAGCATGTGCAAAAGCGGTACCGGATAAAACCAATACAAAAATGGTTTTTTTCAGGGCATCATTTATCTGAGCTAATTGCTTTTGTTTTGTGTAAACAAATCGCAAACCTCCGTTAGCTCCGCTTTCAGTATGGGGTATTAAAAAAGCACTTTTCATTGCTCAAAGATAAAGACTTTAGAATTCTGTTAATAATATTTAACTTTAAGGCGTTAAATGACTTGAACCTTAGCTGATGAAAAAACTTTTACCTGGTTTATGTGCAGTTATACTGTTATATAGTGGCTGCTCAAAAGATCACGCTGCCATTCCGGCAAAAAACTCTTTTAAAATTACTGCTAAACTAACTGCTGCAAGCATTGCCAATAGTAACTGGCAACAGGTTTTAGGCGGCGAAGCCCTCATTAACTTTAAGCCCATAAACAATGACACCGTTAACGCATCGGCCGTTAAAGACAGCTTAGACCTGAAAAAAGTAAGCACCTATGTCCGCAGCGTTTTTGCAGGCACTTACAATGTCAGCCTGAATACCAAAAGCACGGCTGTTGCCGATATTTTTATCAGGTTTACGTCGCAGGCAGACAGTGTTGATATCAACAAGGACCAAACCATCAACTTTTCAGCAGTTACCAATGATGGCGTTATTACCATCGACAAAAAATTGACTGACACCACCGTCGTGCCAACCTTTATACCTTCCGGCACAACCAAAGCGATAAATTTTGGTAACGCAAATGGCTACTATTTTATTTATGTAAACGGCAACACGACAGGAACGGTATCATTTGTTGAAGCTACCTCAGGTTATACTTATATGAAACAGCTTACTATCACCGCTATGAATCAATATGATCTTTCGCCTATACTTAATAGCACGTCGCTGCGTGTGCACCAGAATATGTTTCGCCTGCTTATCAATACCAAACGTAACCTTTAGCCAGACCTAATCACATGAAAAAATATTTCCCTTTAATGATGCTGCTTGCATCATTATTAATTTACGGATGCACTAAGGAACTTAGCCCGTCAAGTCCGCCGGTTGTGCCCGCGTTTACGGTGAAAGACATTAGTCTGCCCCAATTTATCAATAGCACCTGGTCTAATGTTATGGGTGGCGAAATGCTGATTAAGCTGGATAAGTTGGATGCAACAAGCGCAATAACAACAACTATAAACGATAGTGTCGCTTACAATAATATTGCCGCTTACAGCAAGACGCTTGCCTCCGGCACCTATAATGCCACTATTACCTCATCCAGCCGAAGTGTGGCCGACACTTTTATCCGCATCAGTGCTCAGATAAAATCTTTATCGATCACCGACAAGGAGGCCGCATCATTAACCGCTACTACCAACGACGGCTTAATAACTATCGGTAAAAATTTGGTGCAAAACGGCACCGTACCTACATTTAAAAGCGATTCAGGCGCAACTTATAAATTCGGACTGGCTAATGGTTTTTACTTTCTATATATAAAAGGCGGTACAAATGGTACACTGACTTTCACGGCACAGGGAAACGGTCAGACAGAAACGCTTAACAAACACCTAAGCATCGTTACCTTAAACCAAAACAATGTAGCCCTGCAAAGCGCAAATGGCAGTCTAAACATAGTGTTTGCCCCCTTTGCTTATAACCAGGTACAGGTGAGCTCGAGCACATTGCTCACCATAAATATGAACCCTGACAGGTATCGGGCATCCTACGCTAAACTTTATTTTGTAGTTACCGATGCCAATGGTAATATACTTAATTCGGTGCAATATTTGCCGGGTACATCAACATTCAAGTTGGGCGCAACGCGGCCTTATGAACAAACCAGGTTTAACTTTTTTGAAATATATATACCGAGCGCTGCCAATGAGGTGCCCGGGATAGTGGGTTTCCTGCAGGTGAAAAAGGGTAGTACATTTAACAGTGACCCTGCTAACCAAGCTGTCAAACCTTCATCTGCGCTTAATATCCAGTTCCAAAATTTTGCAAGTTTTGATCAATTGAACATTAGTACAGATAATGTCGGAAACTCGATCACGTCAAGTTCAGATCTGTCATCTATTTCTGCAACAAATTATTCAGCAGGCGGTAAATTGTGGGTGCAGATGCTCAAAAACAACCAATATTTCTACAATCTCTTTAGCATACCCGATGGATCGACTAGTTTGAATGTCGATGCCAGTCAGCTTACAGAAACCCCTAATGTTGCAAGCATTACCAGCCCCGGGAGCAATTTATCGGTACAGGTTATGGCCAAAACAGATACCGGTTATGAAAATTTCTACAACTTTGGCATGACAAGGTCTCAATATAACCAGTTAAACTATTATTACCCAACAGAGCAATTTAAACAGTATGATGCGTTAATGTATTATCAAATAGGTAACTTTCATTATGCAATAGTAACTGCAGGCACAACCATACCCAGCCAGGTTGCTTCTTTTGATGCTTCATTTAACGTTCAAGCTTCTACCCTGGCCAACTTTACGCCTTCAATTACCGGAACCTTTGATTACTATCAGGCAAGTTTTTCCAATATAGCCTCGGCAAGTAACCTGCAGGTCGACTTGTTTTCGCCTTCAGCGGCTGGGTATATAAATATCAAACTGCCTGACTTTTCAAAATACCTGGGCGTCAGCAGCCTTGATTTAAATACACTGGCACTCAAGCTTTTCGGAGTTTACCAGGTTGATGGCTTTAACGAAACCCGCTTTTTTTATAAAAACTACCACAGCTATTTTAACGTTAATAGCAAAGCCATTGAAGAAATCTTTTAATGCTTAAACAACAATAAATACAAGGGGCCTCCACTTGTATTATAATAACAAAGCCGGTTGACAATAAGTTAACCGGCTTTGTCGTCTCATGTCACGCTTTCCAAATTATATCATATTTTTAACCTGCAATGTTTAACGTTAGTTGTCTTCCTTCTCCAGCATCATTATTATAGCTTAACAACTATGAACTAAGGCATTTGTGCCCGTTATTGGATAGGGACACCGCCCATTTATTCAATTTACAGCCTTTGAAAAATGAAACAAGCATATCTTAAACTACATATAGCACTAATCCTGGCAGGTTTTACCGGTATATTCGGCAAGCTGATCACTTTAAATGCCGGACTGATTAGCTGGTACCGTCTCTTCCTTTCTTCAATCATCATGCTGTTCTTTTTTACTATTAAGGGTAAGTTTCCGGCTATCAGCAACAAATCCAAACTCCAAATAAGCTTCACAGGGCTTTTGCTCGGCGTTCACTGGATATTGTTTTATGGCAGCATTAAGTACTCCAATGTTTCCGTCGGCGTTGTCTGCTTTGCATTAAGCAGCTTCTTCAATGCCATCCTCGGACCAATCATCAATAAAAGAAAACTAGCCGTTCAGGAGCTACTGCTAAGCGGGTTAACGCTTTTCGGTATCGGGCTGATCTTTGGCATGGATGCCAGCTACCGCACAGGGATCATTCTCGGCGTTTTTTCCTCGATATTTTCAGCGCTGTATACGCTGTACAGCGAACGTATTGTGAAAGACTATGACGGCAAAACCTTTATGCTATGGCAAATGAGCGGAGGCTGTATCGGACTCTCTCTAATAATGCCGCTGGTTTTATGGCTATGGCCGGTCAGCACCATCATTCCTTCAGCAGCTGATTTTGGCTGGTTGCTTGTGCTGGCCGCCTTTTGCACGATATTGCTTTATTTCTTGATCAACGCTACGCTGAAGAAAATATCATCATTTACCGTCAGCCTTACTTTTAATCTTGAACCGTTGTACACTATTCTGCTTGCCGTGATTATTTTTAAAGAAGGCCGCGAGTTTACAGCGGGCTTTTACTGCGGATTGATACTGATCATCAGTTCGCTGATTTTACAGATGTACCGGCTTAAAAGGCGATCGTTAAGCGTAGGATAGTTGGTCGCTTAAATTGGAAGTACAGGGCGACAGGATTGGATATGTCGTGTTTTACCATTTATCATCCCAAATTAATACCTAATGAAAACATTAGCCGAATTTAAAGAATCATTGAATTTAGAACGGCCCATTAACGGGCTATCTGTACAGTTAAAAAGTCTTTGGTATGATAGCAAAGGCGATTGGCACCAGGCACATGCACAGGTTGATCATCTGACGGATCAGGCATCTGCGTGGGTTCATGCCTACCTGCACCGTAAAGAAGGAGATATTGAAAATGCCGATTACTGGTACGGCAAGGCACGGCAAAAATGTCCGAATGTATCTTTAGAAGAGGAATGGGGACAGCTGGTATTACACTTTCTTGATCGGGGCTGATAAGTGCAAACCGGCGGGGCTATCAAACTTTTCTCCGCACATTTGCGGAGAATAATGCATTTATTCTCCGCAAATGTGATGGACATCGCTACCCTGCCGGCCTTTTATCACCTAATTCTTCGGAAAACCCGGATCCGCTTTCACTTCTTCTATCTGTTGTGTATGGCGGTTGGTGTGTCCTGAGATCAAGAGGATGAACTGGTACGAATCGAAGGTGCCCATGGGTAATTCAAGCACATGGTCACGCAGGTCTGCATCGGTGGTTTTAACAAAAGCGATCAGCTTTTCGCGGTTTTCCTTAAACGCTTTCAGTGCTTCGTCCAGGGTTTTGTAAGGCGAATTTGCAGGCTCAAGTGCAGCAAAAGTTTTTCTTTTTTGCGAACGGTCTTCCACTCCTTTTATAAGCGCGGAATCTGTTACTTTAATATTGGCCCTTTTTTCCGGGTTTGGCGCGTTCTTTAGCGATGTTTCCGCCATGGCCCAGAGTTCTTTTTCAGACGCCGCTATGTGCTTAACACAGTCTTCCACGCTCCACCTGTCGGCGGCAGGCTTATAAGTTAACTGCGTTTCGCTTAAATTCTTTACTGACTTGAAAACACCAGCCTCGGTTTCTTTCAGAAAACGGATGGCGTCCTCCCGTTCCTTAGGGGTAAGCTGATTTTGCTGTGCATTTCCGGTGTAAGCAACAAGGCTTAAAATTACCAGTAGCAATAATGGTTTTATGGTTTTCATCGATTTAGATTTTAGACACAAATTTACCATCGGGGCACCATTCTTCCAAAGGCGCAATTCAGACATTCGGATGGGGCTATTTGGACAATGAGGTCTTTATCTCCGCTCCGGCTTATCTGCCTTGATCAATTTAAGCTGCAAAGTACTATCATCAAGTACCGTATTCCATTGCATGGCTGTACCCGTGTAATGGCTTACCATAACTTTTTGGGTATCTACATGGGCAAATATCAATTTCATGATATGGGTTTTATCGTCATATTGATAATCTGCCTGCCGCACACGTTCTCTATCAAACACATATGGGTTCGGCGACATTAACACATTGCCCGTTTCTTCAATATAAATATAACACCATGAATTGGGGTTGGTGAGCCAATCGTTTCCGCTTATCACTTTTCCGTTTCTTATAAACTGATATACTTTCCATTTACCTGCAAAAATGCTTGCAGGTCGTCTATATACATAGGAATAAATAGTTCCAAAAGCGACTGCTATCACCAGCAGTTTTATAAATGGCTTTAAAAGCGAAAGTCGTACCGGGGGCAAAACAGCAGCAGCATTAAAAAATACGCTTATCAGATCTTCCCATTTCAGCAACAACAGGTATAACAAACCGATAGTTATTATAATTGAATTGATAAATGCACCCACCGCAATATGATAGAACATATTGATAAGCACGATATTCACCATCACCGGTAGCAGAATGCATACGCCCAGTAAGCTTGTACGCCGGAAAAGCAGCAGGATGCCGCCGCCGATCTGAAACAGACCTAAAATAACCGCAAATGAGTACGAATAACCGAAATAATTCCAGGTGAGGTCAAAGCCTGAGAGACTACCAACCGTGATATCGTCGCGGAAATACATCGGAAAAAACTGGGTCCTCAGTATTTTAGCGAAGCCATAAATTGACATTTCATAGGCGAGGTAATATCGCAATATCCCTCTGAGCCAGGCGTGCCATAAGGCTGAATTAATATGTTCTTTCTTTTCTCTGAGATGCCACCATATTGAAAAGCCTATTGAAAGAATTACGGCGCCCGCACCGCAATAAAGGAATAGCATCAAATAGCGCCCTTCATAATTCCTGACATCCGACAGGATACCGATAGACATATAGATGAAGCTGGCAATAGCAACGTAGAGATATAAACATTCAAACAGCTTGCTGAACCATGGGCTGGAGTTTGGAGTATAGGTTTCGGTCATTAATATGAATTAACAAATTAAATATACCTAGTAATTGGCAATATGAGATAATCAAATAAAATTTAATCTTTTCCATTATTCAGCGCAACCGGTTCAGGGTAGCCCTTACCCTGCAGCGCAGCCACCTTCACTAATAAATCGGTGTGGCCTTTTACCTTTGAGGTAACCTTGCCTTTTTTGGCCCGCTTCAGTTTGCTGGCTGGCACGCCGTCTTTCGACGGTGGCAGGCTGTCGGCCGGAGCAATCTCATGGCCATGGGCGTCACGGTTCATCTCGGCGAGCGCAGCCTCCAGGTGGCTTTGTTCATCTGCGTTTAATTGTTCGTACTTAATGTTGTAAGCGCCTAATACCGCCTTCGCGTTATCCAGTGTATTGGTGCCGCGCTCATACACATCACGGTAAATGCGCAAACCGCTATCCTCCGCCACAATGGTTTCATACCGCAGGTCGACCGGTACCGGCGCCGGCAGCTTCAGTCCTTTCGTTTGGTTTTTATGTTTCTCCAGCGACCGGATTGCTTCAGTCGAAAGGTCCGACTGGCCTAAGCGCAGAATGATTGGCACGAGGTCCAGCACCTGCTTATTCGTCAAACCAACACAGCCATGCGAGGCCAGATGGCCGATCTTCTCCAACGGCTTGCCGCCATGAATGAGGGATGGCATACCGATGGGGATTTTGATTACCCCAAGCGGGTTCAGTTTATCGGCCGCGGAAACCTTCCTGCCGGGCTCGAACTTGCCTTTCACCCAGGGTTCATCCGGCGGCGTCCAGGTCGGATTAAAAATAACCGTATCGGCCCGGCGCATACCCACCGGCAGCGGGAACTCGGGGTAACCAATACCTACTTTATAAGTCTTGATCAGCTTGCCTTTTTCAAAAATATCCATCCGGAAAGCCGGGGCATTCACCACGATACGGGTATCCTTCGGCACGAAATTCGGTTGCGTCGGCGCCAGGCCGTCCACACCCTGACTGTAACGCTTGTTCACTAATTCTAATAATTCCTGCGCTTTATGTGCACCGATCAGTGCCTTGATCTGCTGCCGGTAACGTTCAGTGGCCGACCTGGCCGATTCTGTGTCGGGGCTGCCATCCTCACTCAATTCCCTTATTGAGGCATGGGCAGCGGTTCTCAATTGAGCGATCTTCGCCCCTGACAAATGCAATTTGGCCTTTAGCTTTTTTGCGAAATCCGGCTCATAAAATAAAGCATCCAAAACAGGCAGTGTTAATGCCTGCAGGTCAGCATGCGAATGGTTGGTTTTCACGGTATCTGTCGGCGATTGACCAGAGTCTGGCGACGCATTAGTTTTCGCGGGTGTATCTGCCGGCGATTGACTACGGTCGGCCGAAGTGTCGCTTTTTTGGGCTGTATCCGCCGACTTTGATGCCGGCGGCGCTTGTTGTCCCGGCTTTTGCGATTGACTACACGCAGCCAACGCTATTAAAAGCACCAACGCACTGCACTCGCAGGTTTTCTTAAAGTCCATTTATTGTCAACAGCATAGCGGCGGAATTGTTGGCGTTACGGCTATTAGGGCCCGGATACCAAACACTTTAAGTGTTTCGCTTAAATCCGACGAACGACGAAAATGGCCTAAATTGTATAATTTATGTCCTTTGAGACAACCATTCACTTGCTTAACTTTGGTATATGAACGGCACTAAGGACAAAAAGAAAGTGGTAATCGTCGTGATGACGGCGAATATGATGCTGGACTTTGCCGGGCCGTCGGATGTGTTCACTAACGCAGATGCCATACTTAGGAATTCCGGTTCAGATGAGGGCTATGAAGTTTTAATTGCTGCGCCGACAGCGGACCGGGTTATAAAAGCCGGCACAGGCATTGAGATCCATTGCCCTTATAGCGCGATGGAGATCACTTCGCCCATCGACACACTGATTATTGCCGGCAATGATTTCCGGGAAAGCAGCGCAGACGGATTAGTGGATTTCTTCAACTGGCTATCCACCATCAACAATAACAATACGCGAAGAATAGGTTCCATTTGCGGCGGGGCGTTCGCATTGGCCAGGGCAGGTTTGCTTGATGGTAAATGCGTCACCACGCACTGGGAACTTAGCGAAAGATTGAAAAGAGAGTATCCGGGCATACAAGTGAATGCTAACCATTTTTTCACCAATGATGGCAACGTCTATACGTCAGCGGGTGTATCGTCGGGGATCGATCTGTCGCTGGCAATGGTTGAGGAAGATTTTGGCAAAGATATCGCCATTCGCGTAGCCCGGAAACTGGTATTCTATCTAAGCCGGCCGGGTTTCCAGGCACAGTTTGGCAACCTGCTGCCCGTTTTTGAAAGCGAAAATATCGCCCAGAAAATACAAAACTGGCTGCGCGGGCATTTGCATGAATCGCTGGATGTTAGCCGCCTGGCCGAGCACGTGAACATGAGTACGCGGAATTTCACACGTGTTTTTCATCGGGAAACCGGTATGCCACCCGCTAAATTTATTGAGAAACTGAGGGTTGAAGCCGCCCGGAAATTCCTGGAAGATACAGACACACCACTGGAGCGTATAGCTGAACAATGCGGACTGGGGAACCTGGTTTCCATGCGGCGCACTTTTCTAAGGCATTTGTCCGTCACACCGTCCGATTACCGGCGATCCTTCCGGACCGCCTTAAAAGATACAGGTATAGAAGACCTGCTTGTTTATTAAAATAACTATTAGAATATGAAAATTGCAATTAACGGGTTCGGCCGCATTGGCCGGATGACGCTGCGCGCATTACAAAATCAAACCGCAGTAGAAGTTGTGGCCATTAATGACCTGACCGACGTAAACACGCTCGCACATTTATTAAAATATGATACCGCCCATAGCCGTTTTCCCGGCGAGGTAAGTACCGATGGCGATGAGCTGATCATTAACGGTAAACGCATCACGATGTTAAAAGAAAAGGACCCGGCAAAACTGCCCTGGGCCTCATTGCAGGTGGATGCGGTTATCGAGTCGACCGGCCGCTTTACAGATAAAAGCACTGCCCGGGCGCATATAGATGCCGGTGCAAAAAAGGTGCTTATTACCGCGCCTGCAACTGGCGGGGTAAAAACCATAGTACATGGCGTAAACAATGAGCTGATCGGCAATGATCAGATCTATTCAACAGCATCTTGCACAACCGGCAGCATTGCGCCTGTATTGTATATCCTTGATAAAGAATATGGCGTCGAGTCGGGTTATATGGCCACTGTCCATGCCTTCACAGCAGATCAGAACCTGCAGGATGCCCCTCATAAAGACTTACGCCGCGCCCGCGCTGCCGCTTACTCTATTATCCCGACAACGACCGGCGCCGCCAAGGCCATCGGCAACGTATTGCCCAACCTACTGGGAAAAATGGATGGCTACTCCTACCGTGTACCTGTGATTGACGGTTCTATCGTCGATCTGTCAATTAACTTAAAAAAGGAAGTGAGCGCTGCCGAGATCAACGCCACGCTGAAGCATTACGCAGAAACGTCACTGAAAGGCATTCTTGAATATACCGAAGAACAGTTTGTTTCATCGGATATATTGGGCAACACGAACTCCTCTATCGTTGATGGCAACATGACCAAAGCAATAGGCAAATTGGTAAAAATTGTAGCCTGGTATGATAATGAGGTAGGAATTTCTAACCGGATTGCTGAGCTTATTTCGTTGATATGAGCAGCATTCGATGTATTGACCGATAATTTAAAGTGTGCCCGGAACGAGATTCGAACCTGTCTGCCGACAGGCAGGCTCGTACATCCTCGCGAATGTCACCCCCTCAAGATGGTGCGTCTACCAATTCTAGATTTTCTTGTCGGGAAGAGCGAGCGACTTCAAATATGCGCGACCAACGCCTGACTTGAGATATTTTTCTCGTAGCCTGGCTAAATTCCTGGTTGGATATTCTTCAAAAAGTATTACTGAAAATGGCTTATAAGGCTTAGTAGTATTATTATATCCTACATTATGGTCATTAATTCTTCGGTCCGGGTCTGAAGTCATCCCAATGTAGACATAATTTCTGCTTAAGCTCTTTAAAGCGTATACATAGAACATTGTGGATAATGATTTAGGTGAAGTGCCCGGAACGAGATTCGAACTCGTACATCCTTGCGAATGCCACCCCCTCAAGATGGTGCGTCTACCAATTTCGCCACCCGGGCTTTTTATAGTCGAAAGTCTTAAGTTTCAAAGTCCTGAGTTGCATTTGACTCTGAACTTAACACTTAAGACTTTCAACTTACTGGATGTGCCCGAAGAGAGACTCGAACTCTCAAGAGACAATTCTCAACGGCTTCTGAGACCGCAACGTTTACCAATTTCGCCATCCGGGCATTATGTCATTGATCTACTCCAAGATCAATAAAAACTATTTCCTAATTGCCGCAACGGTTACCAATCCTGTCTGCCGACAGGCAAGCTCGCCATCCGGACATTTAGGGTTGCAAATATAATCGTTTATGCGGTATCGCTCAAAATAAATATAAAAATTACCCTGCTTTGTAAAAACGGTCATAAAAGTTAACTTCGGATAATCGATTTAACTGAACTATGGGGAACAAAAAAGCTATTTTAATAGTATTACTGACTGTTTTTAGCTGCAGCGCGTGGGCGCAAAAAGCCGATGCGATCTTAGGATCATGGGCCAACTCAAACGGCCAGGACCATATTCTGATCTATAAGCGCGGCGATAAATTTTTTGGCAAGCTCGACTGGATAAAATTTCCAAACGACGAAAATGGCAAACCCAAAACCGACAAAAATAATCCGGACCCAGCTTTACGTTCGCGCCCCGACCTTGGTCTCGAGCTGCTTAAAGATTTTACTTTCGACGGCGATAATGTATATTCCGGAGGGACCGTTTACGACCCAAAAAATGGCAAAACCTATAATTGTAAAATGACCCTCGAGGGTGATAAATTAACCATACGCGGCTTTATCGGTATATCATTATTCGGCCGCTCTGTAACCTGGACTCGTGTAAAATGAAACAATCATTACTAATATTATTCTTTTCTGTCTTCGCTTTAGGCCTGAAGGCCCAGCACATTGAAGTATTACAACAAGGCAACTCGGCCAGCATACGCGGACTATCAGTGGTTGACGACAAAGTAGCCTGGGTAAGCGGCAGCAAAGGCACCATTGCCATCACCAAAGACGGCGGAAAGACCTGGGACTGGCAGCAGGTAAAAGGCTTTGAAAAATCCGACTTCAGGGATATCGAGGCTTTCTCATCAAAAGAAGCCATCATTATGAGTTCGGGGACGCCGGCGCTTATACTGAAAACCACTGACGGTGGTCAAAACTGGAAGGTTAAATACAAAAACATCGACACCGCCTGCTTTTTTGATGCGATGGACTTCTCTGATGGGCTGAATGGCTATGTTTTGGGGGATCCGATAGATGGCAAATTTATGCTGATGGAAACCAAAGACCGCGGCGAAACGTGGCGCCCATTTAAAAAGTGTCCGAATGCTTTGAGAGACGAAGCGGCTTTTGCAGCCAGTGGCACTTGTTTAAGGGCCGATAAAAACAAACTGGTTATTGTGACAGGTGGTAGTCGCGGCAGGGTACTCGAATATTCGCCCGGAAGTAATGTATGGGATTATTCACCTTTGCCTATTGTATCCGGTAAACCGAGCCAGGGTACGTTCTCCTTTGCATGGTCGGCCAATGGCTCAAAGGTTTTTGTCGGAGGCGACTATGTCAATGATAAAAAAACAGATTCAGTGGCTTCCTACCTCACCAATCACTCTAATTTGATTAAATCCGCGGACCTTGGTCCGGCGGGTTTTCAATCATGCGTAGAGTATATTTCGAGCCAAATTTTCCTATCGACCGGCACTCCCGGAAGTAATTTAACAACCGATGGCGGTAAAAACTGGTCAAAAATAGATGACGCCAGCTACAACGTTTGCCGCAAAGCCAAACACGGAAAACTTGTTATGTTAGCTGGAAACAATGGAAAAATTGGCATTTTTAAAATGTAGCTTATTGGTTATTAAGCCATTATTTTATTGTTAAAAATTTATTTAAAATAGGTTTGCAAGCAATATCAATAAACTCTATATTTGCACCACTTTAACGGAAACGTATAAGTTGATTCTGTAGCTCAGCCGGTAGAGCATAACACTTTTAATGTTGGGGTCCTGGGTTCGAGTCCCAGCAGGATCACGAAAATGAAAAAAGCCTTGCAATTTGCGGGGCTTTTTTCATTTCAGCTCTAAAAAACGGCGTTTTTAAAAAAGCATATCAAATTTAATCAGGTTTTTCAAAGGTGGAAGGGTCCTTTTGAGGGTAGCAAAATCAACTCGTAAATTGGTGCCCTTGAAGGGTTACACGCGAATAAAGGAAATGTTAATACTAAAACAAAAATCATAAGTTATGAAAAACTCTTTCCGATTCCCTCAATTGTATCTTCGGCTGGCTCTTGGCGTTGGTTTTTTGATTCCGGTCGCAGATCGTTTTGGCTGGCTTGGCGCCCCCGGAAAACCAGGCGTTAGCTGGGGCAACTGGCAAAATTTTGCCGGCTATACCAACGTGCTTTTGCCTTTTCTAAGCCCGGCAGTAGCAAATGTAATGGCGCTGGTTGCCACCATTTGTGAGATACTGATCGGCATATTCCTGATCTTTGGGTACAAAACCAGGATAGCCGCTTACGGCGGATTTGTATTGACGCTAATCTTTGCATTGTGCATGGCTGCATTTCTGGGTATAAAGGCGCCATTTAATTACTCTGTATTTTCCGATAGTGCAGGTAGTCTTTTATTAGCATTTGTACCTGTATATTATTGGAGCATCGATAATGGTTTTAAAGAATCGTGATTAATAACGAATCATTTTAATAACTATCAACTTCAACAATCGCATCAGCAAATGCTTTCGGCGCTTCCTGCGGCAGATTATCTCCTATGCCTCCGGTAATAGTATCGTGCATGTATTTGCCTTTAAATTTATTAGCATAAGCGGCTGGTTCCTTGTGCAATCAACACTGGCTTTACCATACTGAGATTTTGTTTTAAATGTTCCGTTTTTCATTTGAATTTTTTTAGGTTACTAGTATAAGTCTTGGGGAATAAAGCCCAAGCACGTAAGCAAACTACGATCCAAGTATTAAACCACTAGCAATCAACAACTTGAAATAAAAACAACTGATCAATCAACGCGAAATATCAATGATTCTCGAGTTTTCATTGACGTTATTTCGTAAAAAGGGAATAATGGGATAACGGAAGATTAACCTGATTGCTTAAATTATGTTCAGGAGTATTAATGTGATTTGTTATTATATCATCTATAATTTTTAGTTTAGCATATTCAAAGCGGATTTCTTGTCCGCATTGTGATAAGGTTTAGGTAAAAAAGTCCCGGCGGCGAGCGCTTTGGGACTTTATTTTTTTAGTAATTTGAAAACAGGAAAAGTCTAATTCAGGCCCCTTAACGCCAATAGTTAATAAATAACATCTATTCTGGAATTTTCTAACCCGCTGTTTGCCGTTTTTTTGCACTTGTTTAGCCATCACTTAATGAGTTAAAATGCTATTGGTGCCTGTTTTCTTTTAATTCAGCTTAATTTTATATAAAGCAGCATCACCACTGCTAAACGCTATAGTTGTACTACCATGCAGTAAGAGCGGCCGGCTTTTGAACAGCTCTGCTCCTTTATAAGTTTGATTTAATGACAGGCCTATTCGTGCGGCGTCGATTTTAATTTTTACCGGTGTACTGCCATAATAAAAAACTGCCAGGTAATAATAATTCCCTATTTTGCGGGCGAATATGGTACTTGCACCCTTATCAGTATCACCTTCAATCGGTTCAAACGCTTTTCCATTCTTCACAATATCAAGCAGGTCTTTTTGCTGGTACCATTTCATCGCTCTTCCGGACCATGGCCCGTTCCTTGAAAAATCATCTCCTGTAATAAATGTGCCGGTAATTACCGATGACAATATACGGGCGCGATTTTCACCTTCCGACTGGTTAGATAGCACGACATGATCTGCATCGATAAAATTGTAGAGATAAGTTTGCCACCATCCATAATTTACGCTATTCAAAGTATATTTTGTATCGGAAATACTTTTGAAAGCATCGCACGCAATTCTCCTGCTATGTGCATACCGCCCGGTTGCCAAACTGGGAGAAATGGCAGCATACACCAGCATCTGGTCCCCTAACTGATCCAATAAAAACTCCATCCCTTTACGATAAGCTTGCATGCCGGTGGTTACGGTGGTATCATAAAAGTGCGACGATTCAATGGCAGCATGGCCCAAAAAATCAATCTTTATCATTTTGAACCCGCAATCCTTAAGCTTCTTTATCATGTAGGCTATCCGTTGTTTCGTACCCGGATGCGTAGGATCAAGGGCGCGGGCGCCATCCAGGTCATGATAGCCATCATTGACCTTTGTCCACATATCGCCAAATTTATATTCTGATCCTTCTGCTTTCCTGTCACCGCCGCCTTTATAACCCCAGTCAGTAAACGGGGCCCAATAGACTCCGGGCTGTAATCCCCTGGATTTACAATATTCTGCAAAGGCTTTTAGTTTCGAAAAGTCTCGGTTCACTCCCCCCTTTAACATATTATCCCAATAGGAGTCCAGATCAATAAAAGCTGTATTCCCGGTTCTAAAACCGGCCAGACTGTCGGCAAAAAAATCAACGATCTTAATCGCTTTATCGTAGGTTAACTGATCCTGTATCACCCCCCAGCTATTCCATCCAACGGGTGTAGTTTTTGTCCAGTTGAAAACGTAAGGCGGTTCAGCAATTCGATTGGCTTTCCCATATTCTTCAAGCCCTTCTCTCCAATCATCATAGTACCCGACAAAAATCAAAGGAGATGATAAAACTGCGCCGGAAATAGACCCATGCCGTATTTTATCCCGTGTTACAGATGCATCTGTATAGCCGCCCCAGGCCTTGATCGTATTTAAACTATCTTTTTGATTCAGCGTGAGAGCGCCTGTCTTCCAGACCTTATGATCAACTGCTCCTACCACCCATCCTTTCCTGCTATTATTTTCATAGACTGCAGCAACCTCAGAACTAACATTCCTGGTATCCCGGGTAAAGGGTTTCGCATCATAACTGATAAATGTGTCGTTGTCAAAGGGCACAAATAAAGTGCGGGCATCTCCCGCGACAGACGGGAAATTACCGCAAAAGGGTTCCATGTAATTGCTTTTTAGATACCCGCCCCTTATCTCGGTTTTGGTAAGAAAGTATTCCCTGTTATTATATGTATAAAAAATCTCTTCCATTTCCGGAAGACCATCGCCAGTCAGTTTGATAGTGTATTTTTGCCCTTTTCCAAAACCATCGGATATTGGAGATTTAACATTGGTTCTTACGGTATAATTCGTTGAGGAGACGACGTTGCCATTCACTTCAACTTGCGCAAAAACATTTGAAAAAAAAGCAGTTTTATTTTTATAAACGTTAAGCAGCCCCGTTTTGAGATCATACGCTATTATTCCACTTTTACCAAATGGGATATATAACGTATCGGTCTTACCACTTGCATGCAATGCCAGCGGGAATAGTACGCACAGTAGTACAAAAACGCTAAACCTGCTCTTTGAAGAATTGATCTGTTTGTTTAATGAATGATCGACTATCATGCTCTTTCCGCCACTATTTCTTTTAATATTCCATTGATTATTATTTTAACTTTTCGGGGGGAAGAAGAAGTTACGCGATAGCTTGTTATTTTGCCATCCTTCCATTTCATGTCAACCGTAAAGTTGCCACGCGCCCTTAGTCCGCTTACCTCACCAAAAGACTTCCAGGAATCCGGAATGGCGGGGAGCAATTCAATATATCCGGCATGAGATTGGATCAGCATTTCGGCAATTCCCGCAGTACCTCCAAAATTGGCATCTATTTGAAACGGCGGACCGGCAGCCAACAGGTTTGCGTAAATACCACCACCTGACCCATAATTGATATCGGTGCGTACCGTCGGCTTCATTAATTCAGTAAATAGCTTATAAGCCCGGTTGCCATCGTGCAATCTTGCCCAAAACAATTGCTTATAGGCTATAGTCCAGCCAGGTCCGTCGTCGCCACGTACATTTAGTGTTTTTTTTGCCGCTTCTGCAAGGTCGCCAGTTCCGTCTGTAGTGATAAGGGGTGCTGGGAACAATCCATACAAATGGGCAATATGACGATGCTGCGGATCAGTTTCCTTATAATCTTCCAGCCACTCCTGTATCCGACCGTCTTTGGATATAATGCCCGGGGGAGGTAATCCGTTTAATTTTGCACTTAACTGGTCTCTAAAGGCTTCATCTTTTCCTAATACTTTTGAAGCAGCTATCACATTATTGAACAATTCCCTGACGATCTGATTATCAATGGTCGCTCCGATGCAAATGCTTGCCGTTTTACCGTTAGACATGTAAAATGAATTTTCAGGGGAAGATGAGGGGGAAGTTACCAGCCAGCCGGTTTTAGGATCCTTTACCAGGATACTGTTATAAAATTGTGCAGAACCGCGCAGTATAGGATATATGCTCGACAGGTATTTTTTGTCATTGGTGAAAGTATAATGTTCCCAAATATTATTGCATAACCAACCCGAGCCTGATTTTGATATTCCCCATGAAGCCTCTTCGCCTGGTTCTGTAAAGTGCCATGGGTTAGTGATTACGTGCGCAACCCATCCATCGGCGTTATAGTAAGCCTTCGCCGTTTTTTCACCGTTCTTTATCATCTCCCTCACCAATTCAACCAGGGGCAGATTTAGTTCTGAAAGATTTGCTACTTCTAATGACCAATGATTCATTTGCACATTGATATCCAAATGGTAATCCCCGTTCCATGGGGTTTGTATTTGGTTGGCCCATAAGCCCTGCAGGTTCGGTGGCAACAAGCCTGCCCTCGTACTGCAAATGCTTAAGTATCTCCCGTATTGAAAAAAAAGAACCGGCAGACCGTTATCCGCAGCAGGGTTTTTATGGAAAGAAATCAGTCTTTTGTCAGTAGTTTCATTGGTATTATCAGCCTTGCCCAGATTAAGATTTACCCGGTTAAATAACTTTTGATATTTTTTTATATGCAGCTGCTTTTCTGCTTCATAAGGCGTTTTTACAGCTGCATTCAGTATTGTTTTAGTTGTTTGTTTAAAGGATGCATCTTTAAAATTAGTGCCTGCTGAGATGTAGATGATCACCTCTGTTGCATTCCTTATAACAAGGGCGTTATTCGACGCTTTAATTGTACCGTCTTTTAATTTTGCAGCTACCCTGGCGAGATATTGCATTCCTTTGCCATCTGTACCATTATCCAGTTGCCCATTCAATTGTAATTCATTCCCTTCAATAGCAACTGCTCCCCTTTCCGGGCGACTTATAGAAATAGCACAGTTTAGCTGTCCCGGCTTATTAGCGCTTAGCTTAATTATGCTGATGTCATTACCAAAGCTGGTAAAGTATTCCCTTTTGTAGACAACACCATTAACTTCGAAACTGCATTTTGCGACGGCTTTATTTAAAGACAATTCACGCTGATAATTTTTAAAACCCGCGCCAGTACTATCGGTATTGCCATAATTGAATTTAATACTAAGGTTGCCAAGCACCTGGTAACATCCAAACGGGACACCGCCTGACCCTTTTCCTTTACAGATGAAATCCTTGTTAATTAACTGCTGTGCTTCGTCGTTTTTACCTTCCAGCAATAAACTTTGTATCCTGGGCAGAACCTTATTAGCATCATAGTTATTCGCATCCTGCTCGGACCCTGACCAAAGTGTAATGTCGTTCAGAACTATATTTTCGGTTGACACCCCGCCATCCGGCATCATGCCAAGACGTCCGTTCCCAAGCGGTAAAGTCTCTTCCCAAACTTTAGCAGGCTGGTCATACCATAACCGCAAGGGCCTTTGTTGACCGTGGCCAATGTTTATGAAAAGCAAGCAAATTATTATCAATGGAAAAATTTTCCTGATCATTTTTCTAATGTTAAGTTGTTCGTTTTAGTAATTATTTGTTGATTAAAAAATTCACAATCCTGCAAACGTTACCCTTACTTGCTGAATTTTTTTGTTCGCTTATCCTGATCTTCAGCAGGTGATTACCGGGCTTTAAATCACTGCCGAGTAAAACATACCAGGGCAAATGAAGCATGCTGCTCCATTGGGTGTATAGGTCAATAGTTTTTACTGGTCCATTGTCAATAGAATAATTGATCATCCCTGCGTCCGCGCCGGAAATTATAGCTATTCCAATGGCGGTTCCAGTGAAAGGAAGTGACGATTCTGCCCCTGGTTTGCCGGAACTCAAAACCGGGACATTTACAAAGCCTTCGCGGGTAGGAAGTCCGTCATCGGGCTTCCAGTCTTCTGTTAATGTCCATCCGGATGTATGCCGGGCATTTTTTATATTGTAATAGTTCCCGTTTTCAAAACTTGCCTTATTCAGCGATTTTGGTAATGATGATTTGTTATTCACGGTCGGATCGGCTTGATTTTCAAAACAGCCCTTCAGCAAATCTTTAATGGTGGCAAAATATAGTTCCTGCCCAAAAACGGCGGGATGCAGGTCTTTAAAATCGTCATCCCAGGAGAACTCTTTATTTTTCATTTTATCCCTCACCTCTTTGGCGATATTTATAAAAGGCAGGTTATAATGCTGTGCTACCAATCGATGGTTTTTTATTTCTATTGGGATGATGCCTTTATCATAATCGCTCGTTTTTTCAGGATCGGCAAAAGCCATCATCACGATATCCATATTCGGGTTGCTTTTTTTGGCATGCCTGATGATCCCTTCCAATGTACGTACCTGTGTAACACTGTCAGTTCCATTCACTCTGTCGTTCACGGCAGCTTCAACAAAAAGCAGATCGGTTTTACCGGAATCAAGCACGTCCCTCTGCAGCCTGAAAGCATGAGGCAGACTTCCTAAAGAAGGGATTCCGGCCGCTATAAAATGAAACGCTGCATTTGGGAATCGCTCTTTCAGGTACCTGCACACCTTCTGACGCCAGCCTGGATTGTAAGTAATGGATCCGCCGAGAAAGGTTACAGTGACCTTCCCTCCTTTTACCGCAGCATTGTAAAATGAACCGAGTTGGTTGCCCTTTTCATAATAATCACTATATGGCAAAGGCTTCTTTACGGGGAAGGAGTTATCATAGATAAACCTCGCAAAATATTCAGGCCGGTTGATCGGTACATGATGGCCCTGTAGCTCTTGTGGCCCTGTAGTTACCGGGTAAACACTTATAGGTCCGCCGGCGGCAATATAGTGCTGTGCAAAAGGGTAAGTATTTTCAGATGATGGAACAAGCTTATCATTTAAACCGATAACATGCAAAACAGGCACCCTGAATGACGCCAATCCTTCAAGGTTATCCAACGGATTGTCATTATAGGCAACTGCCTGCTCTTCTGTAAAATGATAAACGTTTTTTAGCTGTTTCCATGATGACGTATCGCCAATCCCTTTTTCTTTACCTCCGGGCCAGCTTTTAATGTCGCAAACCGGTGTTTCAGCGTAAATGCAACTCACCCTATCCGGGTTTCTTTTTGCCCAGCCATAGGCGTATAATGCTCCCCGGCTCACTGCCTCAAGGGCGGCTTTTGGAGCAAAAGACTTTTTGTTGGTTAGATATTCATAAAACTTGTCCCAAACCTGCAAAGATGCCGGGCTCCCATATTGGTCATCGACATTAATATAAGCGACATAAAACCCCTTTGAAAGCAATATACTATCCATATCGGTATGCCAGTCGGGGAAGGAAGAACGCCAAACCCAGGGGTTCCCGGGCAACGCATGGGCCGGTTCAACATAATACGCCTGATGACCTGCAATTGAAAATACAGACTTCACAAACCCTTTCCATCGCCCCTCGGATGACGCCTGGCCCCTGGCCCATAAAAAAGCATTAACCAAAATAACAGTTAAGATTAATTTAGCGAGTGGCCTTGAAAAGGCTAAAAAACATCTGAGCATTGAAGTATTAATGAACTGGTTAGTAAATATAAAGAGAAACACGCGATAAGATCAATGAGCCATTCGAGCAGAACGACCCATTGACTTACCAGATTGAGAGATTTAGTTGATTTTCTTTATCGTTTAATTGAGGACATTATAAAACAGCGTGATCTCGCTCAAATTGGTATAATTGTTTTCACCATCTGAATTATGCTTGATCCTTATTCTGATGTAGCGCACCGGTGTTGTTGTATTATCCAGATTAAATTTCATTGCAGCCTGCCCGTCATCTGTTCTTTTAACTTCTTTGAGCAATACCCATCCTTTTGAAACAGCTTCAGCAGGCCATCCCGCATCATTTGGCTGCAAAGTTGTCGCGGCGTTGGTAATATCAGCTATACCCCAAACTTCAAAATCGTCCGGGTTGTGGCAGCAATTACGGCCAGTTTCCTCTATCTGGGTTAAACTGTTATACACTTTACCCATATCAAAGGTTAAGGTCTGCGGCAATGAATTTGCACCATCACTATGGAAAATATTTGGATACCCCTGGGGACCTACGCTGCCGTCCCACAGTCTGTCGATATCTGTATCCCATTCGAAAGGGTTCATATCATTTGGAAGCTTTATTTTGGCAAACAGTGATTTATCGCATTGCGCATAACCAAATATTTGCGGGAAGGTCGTGTAACTGGTCGCATTAAAAGTATCGATCGCACCTTTAACAGGTATGTAGGTAGACCTGTAATCCAGCGTCGAACCGCCTTTGAGGTCTGTGATGGTAATTGTGCTGTCCCTGTACAGTATTTTCTGAACCACCTGCCCGATTCTGTTAGTATACCTGATTGTAGTTGAGGTATTATAGGCGAAACTCCTCCATTCGCTTCCGGTGTCCAACTTGTGGAAGTTCAGCGTTACATTACCTGAGGACGATACTGTATAAGGATTTGAAGCATTATATGGCCGGTTCGCCAAAACGGACTGGTAATTAGGCCCATATACTTTAACGTTATTAATAGCGAGCGGAATTGACTTGTTTCCACTGCCATCATAAGAATAAACCGTAAAAGAATAAGTATACTCATTTAAATCCGGGACAATTACTTTTAATGTGTCAGCCGGGTTATGATCCGATGAGGTATAGACCAATGAGTCGGCGTTGTTATTCCAGAAAATGACATATTTTACTATACTTGGGTCGGGGCTGGGGTTCCACAACAACTCTGCCCGTAAGTTGCCGGGCCTGGAGTGCGGACTATTTATGACGCCAGGGTAAACGAGTTCCTTTCCTTTAAAAAAATCCTTAAACTCGGTGTCCCTTTTCACACAACTAATAATGCAGGCAACCAGCACCAGCATTATCGATATTTTGAAAGTTATTTTCATAATTCTTTATTAATAATTATTACTGTGGGTTACCATAAATTGAAAACTCCATGATGTGGGCGAAGTCGCCACCGGACCAGGTGTCATGAACGAGCACGCGGAAATAGGTTGCTGCGGGTGAGCCCGGCGGTATATCAAAATTTACACCAGCCGCTACAAATGCTTCATCTGATGCATTTGTAAAGCCAGGTGTAAGGCCGGATGGCGGATCGGGGTAATGATAATTACCCAAATTTATCCAGTCGCCAACAACAGTCCCAACCGGTGCGGATTGAGGTAACGACGCATCTTGTGGTGCAGGTTTATTTGACCCCCATATGGAAAAGTCCCTTGGGTTACCATGAGCGTAAGCAAACTGGGCGGGCCTTTCCCACATAACAAAACGGCTCAATTGTGCCGATACGCCCATACTAAAGGTTACCTGCATTGGCTGCGGGCCACCGGGAGCCGTGTGCCAGCCCGCTGAATAGTTATCAGTTTTACCATCCCACAAATAAGGCACTTCCCATCCATAAGCTGTTGGGCTGTCGGTTGGAAGCCTAAAGACTGAAAATTTGCTTTTGTCAAGCAACGTTTCGAATATCGGTGTAACAGTTAGTATCGTCGTATCAGATGTGTTGCCATATTTGTCTGTTACATAAGCCCCAAATTTTCTCGGGGTAGCCGCATAACCGCGGACCGTATAGTTAATCGAGTCTTTGTTAGTGTAATGCTGATCCTGTACTTCAAGCGCTTGGGTTGAATTATCTAGCGCGATCAAAATAACCCCAACATCGGCTTTACCTCGATTAACGCCTTTTACGTTGACCCCTCCAAAATCCGCTGCCAGTTTGATCGTTGGCTTTACAAGCAGGTAATAAGGGGTATCAGGATGCACTGTGACGGTAACAGGATCAGACTGTACATTTGCCCGGCTTACCGACCACAATGTGACTGTATAGTCCTGACTTTTAGCGAAACCATCCACCAGAACCGTGTCTGTATAATAACTTGATTTGGTTTGACGAACTGTCTTTCCATTAATATTATATTGTGCCTGAACGTATAATAGATTTGGCGAATTAGGTAACGTATAAGTGATATAGGCTGCACCGTTCAAGTTTTTAACCTTGATATTAGTTACCACCCCGGGTTTGGTTTTATCAGTAGAAACCGGTCCGTTAAAACCCTCGTTCTTCTTACAGGAACCCAGTAAAAGGACAAGCAATACCGAAAGTACCGGCAGACCTTGCTTTATATATTTTTTGATCTTCTTCATTTTTTTAATTTTTATTAAAAGTTGAGGATTGACTTATGCTCTGCTACCAGTACGGATTCTGTACCAGGTTCGGATCCACCAACATGTCATCTGATTTTATTGGCCATAAATAATTTTGCAACCCAAAAACAGGTATCAGAACTGTGCGCGGCTGGTAATAAGTGGCCGGATCAGTTTCATAAATACTCCAACCCTGCATCGGACTGCTCAAAACGCCCTGAAGTTCTTTCCACCTGCGCAGGTCCCAGCCACTTTGGGCCTCAAAACACAGCTCTATCCTTCTTTCCTGGTGAATGATCGCCCTTAAGCCATCCTTGGTAGAAAACTTGGTAGGATTGTTTGAATAAGTTGACCATGACTGTTTTATTCCAGATAATCCTGCCCTCGCCCTAACCATATCGATATAATTAAATGCTTCAGGAGTTGGCCCGTTAGCTTCATTCAAAGCTTCGGCGTATAACAAATACAAACCAGCAAGGCGCATCAAAGGCAAATGGAATTCAATAGGCTGAAACCCATCGTCATAAACAGACAGATAATTGGCTAATTTTTTAGGCCAGTACCCGGTAATATTTAACGTATTCAAATCTTTGGGGCCTGCCAGCGAAGAATTGCCGCGCGCCTCGACATGATACAGGTCACTCGGGTTTGTTTTCCCATTTCCAAACCAAACACCGCCATCAAAGGCTATGTTGGCATAAAACCTTGCTTCACGTCCGAAATGCTCCTTAATGGTAGTATATCCATTTTGAACATAAAACCGGCTGGCATTGTCGCCAACCTGCAGATTGTGCCTTCCGGCATAATCGAAAGTATTATCCTCACTCATAGGCACCCCATTGGCAGTATAAAAAAGCTCCGCTGTTGTTATCGGAACCGCAAATGTTGATGGGTTGGAGAAAATGTTGACAGCCGACTTCTGCGTCATCCTTGGGGTTGCATAGCCTTGGTCCGGAAAGGTTGGGTTTAGCGCCCAGATCAGTTCAGAGTTCTGGTCCCATTTTTCGGTAACCGCATTCTGGATCGTTAAAACTTTTGTTAGCGAATCGGGCACTGAAATGGCTGGCGAAGCAAACTTATATAATTTTAACCCTGCCGCCGTGCAGGCATCAATTGCAGCTTTGCAGGCATCTGCAGCTTTTTTCCATTTTGACGCATCGTAGGTGGTTGAGAATAATAACTGACCATCTTTGTTTTTTAAGCCTGCATAGTCAGGGTTTCCGTTGAATAAGGGGCTGGCCTGTGTTGCTAAAACTTCCGCTTTAACAGATAATGCGATAACCGATGTAATACGGCCCAGTTCTTTTGCCTGGTTTGAGATTACCGGCGGAAGGTTTGGCGCCGCCTCATCCAGCAGTTGTACAATGTAATTGAAGACGGAATCGACCGGGGCTCTTGCAACCCTAACCTGCTCAGTAGAAGCGGTTATGTCAAGATTGGTTTTAATAATAGGAATAGGTCCGTATAACCGCACAAGATAATAGTGGTAATAGGCTTTCAGAAATTTAACTTCAGCTATCCAGCGTTGCTTTTCGGCCGCGGAAAGATCAACTGGCTTGTCGATGTTCTCCAGCATAATATTGCATCTGCGTATAGAGCGGTAGATGGCTTTCCCATCATTTTCACCATCCCAGTAATTAAGACCAACGTTTGCACTGTTCTGGGTTCCGCGGATAAGGTTAAATCCAGTTTCTACAAGAGGATGTGCGGTTAGGTTATTCGGATAAATAATTTCTGATGAAGTGGTGAACCCTACGTTAGTTGTCGGGTCGGCAAATTGTTGCAAGGTAGCATAGCAGGTAAAAAGATAATTCTCTGCTTCGTTCCTGTTCCTGAACGCATAATCAAGCGTACCTGTATCGTCAGGAACAACGTCCAGGTATTTTTTGCATGACGGCGCACTCAAAAGCAGAAGAGCGATCAGCAATAAATTTCTATAGTGTAATTTCATGATCTTATTATTTGTCGAAATAATTAATGCTATAAGGTTACGTTCAGGCCTATATTGAACACTTTCTGTATAGGATAGGCAAAACCATTTCCCCCAAGTTCAGGATCCCATAATTTAAATGGCGACCAGGTGTACAGGTTCAATCCGTTAAAATAGAGGCGGCATTTGTTAACGTTTATTTTCCGGGATAGTGCTTTAGGCAAAGTATAACCCAATTCTACTGATTTCAACCTTAAAAAGCTTCCGTCGCGCAGCCACCAGGTACTTGTCTGGCGGTTGTTCTCGATCTGGTTGCCGGTCACGCCTAGACGCGGGTATTCGGCATACAGGTTTTGATTGTCTTCAGACCAGTGGTTATCTGCAAATGCTTTTAACAGCTGGGTGTTACCAACAATATATTGGTCTGGGCTTTGGATGAAAGGGCTTACTCTGCTTGGGTCGATAAAGAACGATACCCTTGCCTGGCCCTGGAAAAAGGCTGATAAATCAAATCCTTTAAAACCCGCCGAAACTCCGTAACCATACACAATTTCGGGCACGGTAGGATATCCAATATAAGCTTCGTCATGATAGTCGATCTTTCCATCACCATTTAAGTCACGGTATTTAATATCCCCACCCATCGGCGGCACCCCATTGGTCGAAAATATTTGCGATGGCGAGTTTCTTGCTTCGTTATCATCGACAAACAAGCGTTCGGCAATGAATCCAAATTGGCGTCCAATAACCTGCCCTGACTCATAACGGTATGCTTCGTTCCCCGGGTATTGCGGCTCCTCATACTTTCCATAAGTGCTTTCAGCAAAAGTGAAGTTACCGCGGCCCTGCAGCCAAAAGTTCTTATCAAATGAATGTTTGTAATCCATTTGGATGTCAATACCTTTTGTATTGGCAGTTCCGATGTTGGCTGTAATACCAGCTTCAAGCCCCATTGTTGTTGGTATCGAAGTCCGGTCCTGTAAAATGTTATACCTGTGATATTTGTATACTTCCACAATAACATTCAGATCTCTCAATGTGGTAAACTCAACGCCCAGGTTAAGCTGGCGCGATGTTTCCCAGGTAATATCAGGGTTGGCATAGTTGTTTACCACCACACCAGGAAGTTGATAACCATTATTGGTACCAAACGAAGCTGGGTTACCGCCACTCAGATTCACATTTGATTGGTAATAAAATCTTTGCTGGCCAATATTATCGTTACCCACGATACCATAGGACGCACGAAATTTCAGACGCTGCAATATTTCACTTAAACTATTATCCCACCACTTCTCGTTTGAAACTACCCACGATCCGCCAATAGTCGGGAAGAAGCCATATCGGTGATTTGCGGAGAACCGTTCCGTTCCATTATATCCGAAGTTAAACTCCAAAAAATAACGGCTTTTGAAGGAATAGGTAGCACGGCCGGCCAGAGTGAGATTGCGATAGGGTAATGAATATTGTAAGTCCTGCTGGTTGGTGACGGGATTTAGGGCATCGGAATAGACAGTTTGTTGCTGGGTACCGATCAATGAAGCACTAATGTTGTGGTCACCAAATCTTCTGTCATAATTCATTATACCCTGAAAGAAGATATATGAATTTAAGTTGTCGGAGTTTGGGTTGCGGTAATACAATAAATATTCCCTTGCGTCGCCTTGCTTTGGATTTAACCATTGAAGCGTATACTGGTTGGATGTCTTATCATAAGTCGCTACATTGTAATAATACGGTGCATAGGCTGTCTGTGAATCCCAATAAGAATAGCGGTTTGTATGAAACAATCCGTGGAAAGAAAGTCCTTCTGTTATAAACTTCAAATTCTGGTTAAGTTCCAGCTGTGCAGATAACCTTGATTCTGAGAAATTTTTATGGCCTCTAAGCAAGGCTGCGTAGGGGTTGTTATACAAACTGTTTGCACCGCCACCACCAGCGCCGGTAGCATTACCGAACAAAATATGTTTGGTTAGCAGATTGGCAGAATCGGCAGGGAAATAAGCCGGAAACAAAACCGGTGGGGTGTGGACCGCTACGTTATACAGGTCGGTTTGAAATGATGCGTCAGACGTCATCGGCCCGTTGTATTCATTGAACATCCCATCCAGGCGCACAATAAGTTCGGTTGTTTTCGTTAGGTTGACGTTCACATTTGAACGCAACTGATAGTTTCTGAAGTTTACATTGTTGTTATTATTGTTGGCGATGTCTTCTTTTAATATGCCATGATCGATGCTGTATGAACCTGAGACATAATATTTAGCCAGATCATTACCACCGTTGACACTCATGTCAGCCCGTTGGGTAAGTGTCGATTTTTTAAACAATGTACCAAGCCAGTCGACTGCCGGATATACATATGGATTACTCCCCGGCGCATGGGCCAATGTGGCTTCAGTATTAAGTATCTTATTTTCAGAAAAAGGCGGCGGGGCTAACGGGTCGCGGGTGGTTGTAGCCTCGTTGAACAGGCGCATATAAGTTATGGGGTCTGCCAGCTGTAAAGCTTGAGCTGATTGCGAAATAGAGTTTTCATATCTGACATTAATAGTAGCTTTACCTATTTTGCCTTCCTTAGTAGTCACCAATATGACGCCATTTGCACCTCTGGCTCCATACAGCGCCGTTGCACTCGCATCTTTTAAAATAGAGAAACTGGCAATATCATCAACCTGTAAACGGGCCAGGTCATTAGCAGAAAGCTCCACGTTATCTATCAGGATCAGCGGGCTTTTATTGTAGCCAAAAGTTGTGACGCCACGGATAAAGAACTGAGCGTTGTCCTGCCCCGGCTGTCCGCTAGGCTGATAGGAGATAACACCCGCAACTTGTCCCGCAAGGGCATTGGTAAGGTTACTTGCCGGAATTCTCAGTTCCTCCGGTTTTACGGTTGTTACAGATCCTACTATGGCTTCTTTTCTTTCTTTTCTGCCGTAGGCTGATATTACCACCTCCTCTGTCTGTTTAACCTCTTCTACCAATACAATGTTGAAAAGCTTATTATCCGGACTGACAGTAAAAGTTTGTGCTTGAAACCCCACATAGGAGACCCTGATCACGGCACCATTTTTTACGTCTAAGATAAATCTACCGTTGGCGTCAGTGACCGTTCCCAGTTTGGGATTCCCGACTACCGATATACTTACTCTCTGAAGGGCCTCTCCTTTCTGATCTTTAACTGTACCGGTTATGGTAATATCCTCCGGAATGGGAACTTTTGGTAGCTCTTTAGCGGGGGCTTCTTTGATGATTATTGATTTACCTTCAATAACATAGGTGAGCGGCAAGTCTTTCAGACAAAAGTTCAGTGCGTCTTCAATGCTTACATTTTGGAAATTGACATTTAATTTAGGTGTGTGCTTAATGGTTTTGGTCGACCAAAAAACGTTGTAAGCGGTTTGTTTATTGATCTCGCTGAAAACCTGTTTTAATGTGACATCTTTTTCCTGGTAAGTGATTTTTTGTGAGTAGACCGCGGCGCTTGCATGCATCAAAGCAAGAAAGACTATAAATATGGTTATCTTCATTATTAAGAAGAATTTCTTGGCGTAGCCCGAAGGCATACAAATGTTTGCAGTAAAAATTTTATACATTTGTTAAGGCGGTTTTAAGTTGGAAATGTTATGACAATTGCATTCGGATTTAAATAAAGCCTTTTAAAACAGGGGCATCGCGAGTGCTCCTGTTTTGCTTTAAAAACCTTCAAAAAATTTCTTCAGGTTGGGTTCTCTTTTTTTCTCATGATTTAAATTAGTTTAGTTAGGGTTATTGATTGGTTGATTAGTTGAATTAGTGCCTATTTCTTGCTTTTTCTGCTGATCCTGACGGTAGATCCGTCTATGCTGAATTTTGCGTCTCCCGTTTGCTCCATAATCTTTAGCAAGGCTGATATATTATCGAAGCGGGTTGATAAAGCACCATAGGTTTCATTTTTTATGTTCTCATCCTCAAACACAACTTTAATATCATACCAGCGCGCTATCACCCTCATGATGTCCTCCAATTTTTGGTCTTCGAATCGGAAATAGCCATTTTTCCAGGCGACAACCTCGTCTATGTTTGCTTCTGACACCTTAATGTTGGCTGCGAGTTCAGCTTGCTGGCCGGGTTTTAATATCGCGATGTTATTTCGGTCTGATACTTTAACTGAACCTACTAAAAGAGTGGTCCTTGTATACAATTCATCCGGATAGGCATTGATGTTGAAATGCGTTCCCAAAACTTCAACTACCTGTTTGCTTGTAACCACTCTAAAAGGAAGCGTTTTATTATGCGCCACCTCAAAGTATGCTTCTCCTGTGAGTTCAACACGGCGCTCTTTCTGGGATGAGAAACTCACCGGGAACTTTATGGAGGATATGGAATTAAGCCAAACCTTTGAACCGTCAGGCAATGTCACCTGGTACTGGCCGCCTTTGGGAGTGGTGATGGTGTTATAAGCCATAAGGGATTTTATATTTCCGGTATCTTTAGAGAGGGGTGCTTCTAACCCAGCTTTATCCTTTACTACATACACCAACTGGCCGTCCGCCGCTTTAGTAATTCCAATACCACTTTCGCTGGCGATCTCTCCTTTTCCTGCATCGGTTAATGATATTTTTGATCCGTTGGCCAGTGTCAATATCGCCTTGTTACCCCCTGGCAAAATATCTTTTTTATGCGCCGCAGCAATATTATTTACTTGCGATTCGCGGTGCATAACATAGAGCAGCCCAGCTCCAAGAAAAACTAAAATTGAAGCTGCTATCAGCCATTTTTTAATATATGGCGTGCTTTTACTGCCGGAGTTAATTTCCCTGTTCAACCGTGCAAGCATGAATTTACCGACGCCGTCTTCATCTTCCGGAAATTCAGAATTTTGATAGGCCGTTTGCCGATACCAGTCGAGCAATGCCTGCTTCTCAGCTTCTGAGGCAGTATTGTCCCTGTATTTTTCAATTAGTTTGTAAATAGTACGCTGGTCCAATTGGTTTATGGATGGTTTATTATAGGTATGTACCACAGGAAGCATACGACCCTACACCGTATTTAAAATTTTTTATAAAATTTTAACGATCAGCTTATGGTAGGTTTATTTGAAGATATAGTAGAGGATACAAGCAGGGAATAATAATAACAACCAAATATTCTTTTTTAGTTCGGCACGTATAATTTTTAACGCTCTTGTGAGATTAGCTTCAACCCCTTTTTCTGTAATATTAAGTTTATCGGCGATCTCGGCATTTTTCATACCCAGATCCCGGCTGAGGCTAAATACCAGGCGGCACTTTTCAGGCATCTCTTCTACAATACCGTTAATATATTCATTTAGAAAAAGAGCATCGAGCTTATCTTCATCGTTCGTCAATTCCTCGAACTGATAATTTTGACTGATTAGCTCTGTGCGGCGGCTTTCTTTCTGGTAGAATTTGAAAATGCTGAATTTAACAGAGGTTGCTAAAAACGCCGATAAATTCAGAATCTCTACTGTGTTCCGCCTATCCCACAAACCCATAAATACGTCATGCACGATATCTTTTGACGTGGCTTTATCATGGCTGTGGTTCCATGCTATCAAAAGCATCTTCTTCCAATACCTCTTGTAGATTTCTGTAAAAGCCGCATGATCATCTTCTTTTAATAAAGCTATCAGTTCATGGTCGCTGCAAATGTTGTAATGATACATAAACGCTTGCTTGAACTTTATAAGTAAAGAAGATCTCTGTTTAATGAATAGCTGATTGACAATTTAGCAGATGATAAGAATCGATTTAGCAAAAAACCGGTTGACATGACGTAAGCCGCCTGATGTAAATATTCTCTCATAAATTTATAATTGGTTATCCGGCTGATGAACAGTAACTCGGATTTAAAATACAATTATACTAATTTGCACGACTGTTATAATATTTAGAAAATAAAACTTACGACCGATCAGATCGGAATAACATAAAAAAAATCGACATGAAATTTCAGCAAGCATTATTTCAATTAAAGAAACTCCTGGTCATAGTTACCATAATCGGCCCATTCTCGCCACTCATCGCCATTGCACAACAAGCACCATCGCCGCTTGGCCCTATACCCAATGCAAGGCAGATAGAATGGTACCACCGTGAGATCATCGCCTTTTTCCACTTTGGTATGAACACCTTCACCAATGACAACGAAGGCGACGGAACAGCTAGTCCCCAGCGGTTCAATCCGACTGCGCTGGATTGTAACCAATGGACAAGTGTGCTCAAGCGTGCTGGTATTCCAGCGGCCATTTTGGTAGCCAAGCATGCTGATGGCTTCTGCAACTGGCCGACCGCTCACAGTAATTATTCCGTAAAAAACAGTCCATGGAAAGACGGTAACGGAGACGTTGTCAGAGAATTTACAGATGCCTGTAAAGCTTCGGGAATAAAAGCAGCCATATACCTCGGCCCTCATGACCGCCATGATTCGAGATATGGCACTCCGGATTATGCCGATTACTACGCAGATCAGCTCTCTGAGTTATTAAGAAATTATGGACCAATATGGGAAATATGGTGGGACGGCGCCGGTGCAGATAAATTGACCACCGCTTTTTATACGCGCTGGGCAGACACTGTCCGTAAGCTACAGCCCAACTGCGTTATTTTCGGAACCAAGAACTCTTACCGCTTCGCGGACTGCAGATGGGTTGGTAATGAATCTGGTTTATCCGGCGACCCCTGTTGGTCCACTATAGAACCTTCTTCAATTCGCGATGAGTCTGAGCACATATCGCAATTGAATCATGGTGAAATTAATGGCAGTGCTTATGTGCCTGCCGAAGTAGGCGTTTCTATCCGTCCAAGCTGGTTTTATCATCCGGAAGAAGATAGCCGGGTGAAAACTGTTTCGCAGTTATGGGATCTTTACTTTAATTCGGTGGGTAGGAATAGTGTGTTGCTTTTAAATTTTCCTCCCGATAAGAGAGGTCTGGTTCCGGCCATTGATGCACAAAGAGCAGATAGCCTGCATCGCTTGATAGAAGGCACTTTCAAAACCAACCTTGCAAAAGGAGCCACTATAAAATCGCTTCACTCAAGAGGCTCAAACTTTAAACCACAGAATATGGTGGACGATAAGGAAAGTACTTATTATGCCACCAAAGACGCAAATAAAACAGACACGATAACCTTTGACCTCCACTCAAAGAAGACATTCAATGTGCTCAAAATACAAGAG
>Ga0207706_10000037_pt1 | contig 132826 bp, 122 predicted proteins | sample KBSC53metaG_FD_184318 | JGI IMG/M metagenome (GOLD analysis project Ga0207706, IMG submission 184318) | Corn rhizosphere microbial communities from Kellogg Biological Station, Michigan, USA - KBS C5-3 metaG (SPAdes) (version 2) | ecosystem: Host-associated > Plants > Roots > Rhizosphere >...
ACCGTGCGATCGATGTTGCGAAGCTTGTCGAGCCCGAACAGGCCGATGCGGAACGTCCGGAAATCAGCTGGCTCGTCACACTGCAGCGGCACGCCCGCTGCGATCTGCAACCCGAGCCCCGCGAGCTTGCGCCCCGACTGGATATCCGGGTCGTCGGTGTGGCTGACGACGACGCTCGGCGCCTCGAAGCCGGCAGCAGCGACGCTCGGATAGCCCTTGCCGACGAGCATCCGGCGCACTTTGGCGCCGAGGTCCTGCTGCGCCGCCTTCGCTTTCGCGAACCCGAACGCGTCGAGCGCACGCATGGCATCGCGCAGGCGCGCGAGCGAGTCGGTGGGCATCGTCGCGTAATACGCGTGGCCGCCCTGCTCGTACGCCTCCATGATCTGCAGCCATTTGCGCAAATCGCACGCGAAGCTCGTGCTCGTCGTGCGGTCGAGCTCGGCGCGCGCACGCTCGCCCAGCATCACCAGTCCGCAACACGCGGAGCTGCTCCAGCCTTTCTGCGGCGCGCTGATCAGGATGTCGACGCCGATGTCCGGCATGTCGACCCACAGCGCGCCCGACGCAATGCAGTCGAGGACGAACATGCCGCCGTGCGCGTGCACGGCGCGGGCGACCGCCCGCATGTACGCGTCCGGCAGCAGGATGCCCGATGCGGTTTCGACGTGCGGTGCGAACACGAAGTCGGGCCGGTGCTCGCGGATCGCGGCCACCACTTCCTCGACCGGTACAGGCGTGTACGGCGCCTGCGCGCCCGAGGCCGTCGGACGCGCTTTGAGCACGATCGATTCCGCCGGGATCTTCCCCATGTCGAAGATCTGCGACCAGCGATAGCTGAACCAGCCGTTGCGGATGACGAGGCATTTGCGGCCGCTCGCGTACTGCCGCGCGACGGCTTCCATGCCGAACGTACCACTGCCCGGAACGACGACGGCGGCTTGCGCGCGATAGGTCGCCTTCAGCGTGCGCGAGATGTCCCGCATGACGCCCTGGAACGCGCGCGACATGTGATTGAGCGCGCGATCCGAGAATACGACCGAATACTCGAGCAGTCCGTCGGGATCCACATCGGGCAGCAAACCGGGCATGATCACTCCTCGAACAGCGACACCTGGACCGTCAAGGATACCGGACGCGCGACGATCGCCGTGGAGGCAACGCAATGAGCGTGCATGATCATACAAGCGTGCAGGGCCGCCCGAGCGCGGAGTCCCGAAGCGCGATAGCGCGGAGGATAGTCAAATGAACGGGCAATGGATCAAGGCGGCGGCGGTGGGAGACGTCCCGGAAGGCGAAGCGCTCGCCGCCGAGGCAGGCGGCGTTGCCGTTTGCCTGTACAACATCGCGGGGCGCATTTACGCAACGCAGGATTCGTGCACGCACGAGGAAGCGAGCCTCGCCGGCGGCTACATCGATGGCGACTGCATCGAGTGCCCGCTGCACCAGGCTGTGTTTCACATCCCTACCGGCGAAGTGCGTGAGCCGCCGGCCACGGAAAACCTCCGCATCTTCGCGGTGAGGGTCGAGGATGGCGATGTCATGATCGAGATCCCGGCCGGCAAATAGGCCGTCAAGTGGGGTCAGAGACGACCTTCCCGGCCCGCCGATGCGAATCGCGACGCCTGGTCGGGAAGTCGTCTCCGACCCTGCTTACCGAGCGCGATTGCGGGCGAGCCATGCGTCGACGCGCGCGACGATCGCGTCGAGCTCGGCGAGCCGCATCCTTTTCTCAGCCGCAACCGTCTGCACGAGCTTGTCGACGCGCTCGATGTTGCGCGCGCCGGCCGCAAGCGCGCGCGCGGCCGACGACGGCTTGGCGAGGCCGAGCGCGGCGTTCGCGTACTTCTCGAACGGCACGAGATCCTCGTCGCGCGCACCCAGCGCCTTGCACACGTCGCCGACGAAGCGGTAGACGGCGCGCGAGGCTTCGACGTCGGCGTGAACGGCGTCGCGAATGGCGCGCATGCTGTCCTTCTCCACGCAGCGGTAGTTCCCCGTGATCAGCATGCTCCACTTGGCAAGCGGCACGAAGATCGAGTCGTGCAGCTTGAGCTTCACCGGCAGCTCAACGCTGCCTGACGCGGTGGGAAAGCGGATCGCCTCGATGTCCGCCGCCAATGCGCGCAGCATCTCCGTGTCTGCGGCCGACGCGAATCGCGCGGCCTTGAAGTTCGTCGGCAGGCTGACCTCGAGCACGTTCACGTTTTCCCCGGGCGGCCGGAACGCCTGCGGATCGGGGCTGCACAGCGTGACGCGCGCAGGATCGAACGCGTCCCAGACGGACGGATCGGTGTAGCAGTCGCGGAGCCTCGCAACCGCAAGTCCGGGAATCCGAGCGAGGTACGGCAACGGCGGCATGTTCATGATCGACATGCATGGCACGCCGGACTTCGCGATGGCGCCGAGGAGTTCGCGCACGTCCCCCGCCGCGTACTGCGGCTCCTGCATCGCCAGGGCAACGAGGTTGTAGCGCGCCGGATCCGCCTCTCCGGCGCCGCTTGCCGTGACCTTGCCCGCCAGGCGCCGGGAGTCGATCTCGACGAGCCGGTCCTGTCCTTTGACCGGCAGCCGCACGCGGAAGCCGTCGGTGTTGATGAGCTCGGCCTCGGCCGGCAGGCACACCAGGTGCGCAGAGTGGCCGGCAAGCAGCAGCTTCGCCGCGAGCAGCGAGCCGTACGACGCGCCGAGAATCAGGATGTCCTGGCGTTGTTGCATCGATCCTCCTGCGTACGATTACCTTTACCCGATCGGCAGCGCGGCCCCATGGATGGCGCGCGCGTCCGACGACGCGAGGAACACGATCGTCTGCGCGAGATCGTCCGGCCGCACCCACCGCGACGCATCCGCCTTCGGCATCGCCGCGCGGTTCTCGGGCGTATCGAGCGTCGTCGGCAACACGCAGTTGACGTTGACGTTCCGCTCGCGCAACTCCGCGGCCATCGATTCGGTGAGGCGGATGACGGCCGATTTGGTCGCACAGTAAGCGCCCATGCCCGCCGTCCCGCGCAGCGCCGCATTCGCAGCGACATTGACGACGCGGCCGCCGCCCTGCGCGAGCATCCGCGGCACCACGGCGCGCACCGTGTTCAGCATCGTCATGACGTTGAGATCGAGCAGGAAGCTCCAGGTCTCGTCCGTCGTCTCGTGCACCGGCGATCCCATGCGGAACCCGCCGGCGATATTGCAAAGCACGTCGATGCGGCCGAACCGGGCCAGCGTCTCCGCCGCGACCCGCTCCGCGTCCGGCTGGCGCGTGAGATCGGCGGCAAGCGCGAGCTGCCGGTCGGGGCGCACGCCGGCCAGCGCGCTGACGTGCCGCGCGACCAATACGATGTTCGCTTCGCGCGCCGCGAATGCACGCGCGACGGCATCACCGAGATTGCCGGAGGCTCCGGTCACGACGACGGTCAGATTCGAGAAATCCAATCACTTCTCCCAAGCTGCCGCGAGCGGGCGGCCATCGGCCTCGTATAGACCGGTTGCGCCGGCCGCGCAATCTCGCGATGCAGCACGGCTCCTGCCGGCGCGATAATTTTGCTATCGTCATGCCTTGCCGGCACCCGATGCGCCGGCGCCATACGATGACCACTTCCACCGCGCCACAAGCCGCTCTGCCGCGCCGCAGCAATGCGCTCGGCGTTCATTCGCTCGACCGCTTCGGATTCAGCGTGCCCGACCTCGCGGAGGCCGCGCGCTTCTACGAGGCCTTCGGCCTTGACGTGCGCCGCGACGGTGCGCGGCTCGAACTGCGGACGACGGGCAACCCGCACTGCTGGGGCGTCGTGCACGCCGACGGGAGACCGAAGCAGCTGCAATACCTGAGCTTCAGCGCTTACGACGACGACTTCGAGCAGCTCGCACGCCGCATCGCCGATCGACGCTGCGCGCCACATGCGCTCGCCGACGGCGAAGGGATCTGGATTCGCGATCCCGACGGCACGCCGGTTCGCATCCACGCCGGGCCGAAGGTCTCGGCATCGGCCAAGTCGCCGCCGGCTCGGGTGGCGGAAGTGCCACCCGGCCAGGGTGCGGCGCCCGCCCGAAGCAAGACGCCTCCGGTGCGGCCGCGGCGGCTGTCGCACGTGCTGCTGTTCACGCCGGACGTAGCCCGTCAGCTCGCCTTCTACACCGAGACGCTGGGCTTGCGCCTGTCGGATCGCTCGGGTGACGTCATCGCGTTTCTGCACGCGCCGCATGCCAGCGATCACCACGTGCTCGCGTTCGCGAAATCGGATGCGCGCGGGCTTCATCATTCGAGCTGGGATGTCGACAGTCTCGACGACGTCGGCCTCGGCGCGGAGCTGATGCGGGCGAAGGGTTACGGCAAGGGCTGGGGCGTCGGCCGGCACGTGCTCGGCTCGAACTATTTCCACTACGTGCAGGACCCGTGGGGCAGCTTCGCCGAGTACTCGTACGGCATCGACTTCGTTCCCGCGGACGTCGATTGGCCCGCGGCCGATCATCCGCCGGAGGATTCGTTCTACGTCTGGGGACCTCCGGTGCCTGACGACTTCATCGTCAATCACGAACGACCGGCGCAGGGCCAGGCACTGCACACCTGACGGGAGCAGAGATCGATGCGATTGGTTGCATTCAAACGCGATGGCGGGCGGCCCGGGGTCGGGCTGCGCATCGATCATGAGGTCGTGGACCTCACGGGACTGGGACTTCCGGCGACGCTGACGGGCCTGCTGTTCCAGGGCGCGGAGGGCCTGGCCGCCGCCCGCGCCGCTGCCGCTCGGGCGCCGACCCGCATGGCGTTGTCGGCCATTTCGTACCTGCCGCCCGTCGTTGACCCCGGCAAGGCGATCGCCGTCGGCCTCAACTACGTCGACCACGCGGCCGAATCGCCGTACAAGGATGCGCCGAAATATCCGGTGCTGTTCCATCGTTTTCCGCAGTCGTGGGTGGCGCATGGCGAGGCGCTCGTTCGGCCGCGCGTGTCCGAGCAGTTCGACTACGAAGGGGAGATGGTGGTTGTGATCGGCAAGGCCGGCCGCTACGTCGCGAAGGAGCGCGCGCTCGATCACGTCGCCGGCTACTCGATCTTCAACGACGGCTCGATCCGCGACTACCAGTTCAAGTCCACGCAGTGGATGATGGGCAAGAACTTCGACGCCACCGGCGCCTTCGGTCCGGAGTTCGTGACGGCCGACGAGCTGCCGCCCGGCGCCACCGGGCTCAGCCTGCGCACGCGCCTCAACGGGCAGGTGCTGCAGAACGCGAATACGCGCGACATGATCTTCGACGTGGCGACGCTCGTGGCGGTGTGCTCCGAGGCGATGACGCTGCGGCCGGGCGACATCATCATCAGCGGCACGCCGTCGGGCGTGGGCTTCGCGCGCAAGCCGCCGATCTGGATGAAGGCCGGCGATGTCTGCGAAGTGGAGATCGAAGGCATCGGCGTGCTGCAGAACCGCGTCGTCGACGAGCGGCGCTAGAGACGTTCACCAACGAAAGGGAGGAGCATCGATGACTCGCATCGGACGCATCGCCTGCATCGGCGCCGCGTGCGCATGGCTCGTGGCGGCCGGAGGCGCACTTGCGCAGGGCGCGCAACCGCCGATCCGCATCGGCAGCACGCTCGCGCTGACCGGACCCCTCGCCGCGACGAGCCTCGTGCACAAGGTCGTCGGCGAGATCTACGTCGAGCAGCTCAACAAGCGCGGCGGCCTCCTCGGCCGGCAGGTCGAATGGATCGTCCGGGACGACCAGTCGAAACCCGATCTCGCGCGGACGCTCTACGAGCAGCTCGTCACGGCGGACAAGGTCGACCTGCTGATGGGTCCGTACGCTACCGGGGCGATCCTGTCGGCGATGGGCGTGGCGCAGCGCTACAACAAGGTGCTCGTCCATCACACGTTCGGCATCCCGTCGATGGCGAAATACGAGATGCAATTCCCCGCGTGGTCGCTCGGTCCCGAACCCGGGACGACGGTGCCCAACACGGTGTTCGATGCGCTCGCGGCATCGCCGAAGCCGCCGAAGACGATCGCGGTGGTGACCAGCAAGTTTCCGTCGGTGCATTTCATGTCGCTCGGCGCGCGCGAGGTCGCGAAGAAGCGCGGCCTGACCGAAGTGCTGTTCCTCGAATGGGACTTCGGCAATCTCGACTACGGTCCGATTGCCGCGCGAATCAAGGACGCGAAGCCCGACTTCATCTGGGTGGGCGCGATCGGGCTCGAGGGCAACCAGCTGCTCGACGCGCTCTCGAAGATCGACTACACGCCGCAGGAGCATTTCTACATGTATCCGGCGCCGGGCCCGATGTCGAAGTCGCCGCTCGCGAACAACGCGCTGTCGATGACGGTGTTCGAGGAGCATCCACCGTTTACGAACGCGCCCGGCGTGAAGGAGTTCATCGACCTGTATCACGAGCGGGCGAGGAAAGCCGGCATCCCGGACACCAACGTCGAGGTCCAGGCGGCTGCGTCCTACACCGCGTGGCAGATTCTCGAAGCGGGCGTCAAAGGCGCCGGCAGCCTGGACGACAAGGCGATCGCGGCTTACCTGAAGACGCACCGGATCGACACGATCCAGGGCAAGCTGCGCTTCGACGGGCCGAGCAACTACGGCGACGACCTGATGCGCGTCAAGCAGGTGCAGGACGGGCGCTGGGTCACCGTGTATCCGAAGGAGTACGCCGCACCGGGCGCGACGCTCAGGGTGCCGTAGCGCGACCTGCGCGGCCGGCAAGATGACGTTCCCGAGCGGTACGCTGCTCGCGCAGTCGGCGCTGTCCGGCATCTTCATTGGCAGCCTCTACGGCCTGCTGGGCCTCGGGCTCGGCCTGGCGTGGGGGCTGCTGCACGTCATCAACCTCGCCCACTTCGGCTTCGCGTTCCTCGCCGCTTACCTTTGCTACCAGCTCGCGAGCGTCGGCGGCATGGATCCGCTGCTGACGCTCGTGCTCATCGTGCCGCTGTTCGCTGTGCTCGGCATCGCCGTGCAATGGCTGCTCGCGCGCTTCGCGGTATCGCCGCTCAATTCGCTGCTCGCGACCTTCGGTCTCACGGCGATCATCGAAGCGGGCATCCAGGGCGTTTGGACCGCCGACTTCCGCAAGCTCGAGTCCGTGTACACGGGCCTCAAGTTCCGCATCGGCGGCCTGTTCGTGCCGGTGCCCGAGTTGTTGACGCTAGTGGTCGCGCTTGCACTCTCGTTCGGCATCTGGGCGGCGATGCGCTATACGAGCCTGGGTCGGGCGCTGCGCGCGCTCGCGGAGGACGCGCCGATCGCGTCGGCATTCGGCGTCGACGCGCGCGCCCACGCGCTGCTCCTTTCCGGACTTTGCGGCGCGCTCGCGGGCATCGCGGGCGTGTGCCTCGCGCTCTCCTTCACGCTCACGCCGGCGCAGATCTACGCGTGGGTCGGCGTCGTGTTCGCGGCGGTGATGCTCGGCGGATTGGGGTCGGCGCTCGGGCCGCTGGCCGCGGGCATCGTCATCGGCGTCAGCGAAGCGGTGACGATGGCGTTCGCGTCTCCGTCGTGGGCGCCCATCGTGTCGTTCACGATCCTGATCCTGCTCCTGCTGCTGCGGCCGGAGCGAACCTGAGACTCGACCGCCCGCTTTGCGCGATCGCGGCCGCAGGCTGCGCACTCGCGGCCGTTCCGTTCCTGCACCTGCCGGCGTTCTACGAATCGCTCCTTTACCTGGTGTTCCACTGGATCGTGCTCGCGACGTCGTGGAACATCCTGTCGGGCTACTCCGGCTATTTCTCGTTCGGCCACGGCGCGTTCTACGGCACCGGCATCTACACGACGGCCGTGCTCGCCGGAAAGTTCGACGTTCCGTTCCTGTGGACGCTGCCGGCCGCGGCCGCGCTTGCCGCGGTGCTCGGCGTGGCGCTCGGCGCCGTCGTGTTCCGCGTGCGCAGCGTGCGCGGCGAGCTGTTCGCGCTGTTGACGCTCGCGGTCACCTTCGTGCTCGCGACGATCGTGCTCAACACGCCGATCGACGGCGGCCCCGGCGTCTATCTGTCGGCGGTGCCCGTGCCCGTGCTCGCGCCGACGCCGTCGGGCGCGTTCTACATGCTGTCGCTTGCGCTCGCAACGCTGACGCTGCTGGTCGCGCGCGCAATCGCCCAGGGCAGGCTCGGGCTGGGGCTGTTCGCGATCCACGACGACGAGGACGCTGCCGAAGTGATGGGCGTTCCGACGTACCGCTACAAGCTCGTCGCGTTCGGGATCTCGTGCGCGCTGGCCGGTGTCGCCGGCGGCATTCACGCGCTGTTCATTTCCTATGTCACGGCGAACGGCACGTTCAACATCACCGTGCCGCTCACCGTCGTGCTGATGAGCGTGCTGGGCGGCACGCGCCATTGGGCCGGCCCGGCGCTCGGCGCCACCGCCATCACGCTGTTGCTCTACGCATCGACGGCGGCCGACCAGGCGGTCACCGGCAAGGCGGTGACCGGCGTGATCCTCGTCGCGGCCGTGCTGTTCATGCCCGAGGGCATCCTCGGCGGGTGGCGGGCGTGGCGCCGTAGGCGCACCGCTCCACGCGCAGTCAAAACAGCAAATGACGCGCAGGCGTCGCACGCGCCGCATGACGCGCAGGCATCGCCCGCGCCGCATGACGCACAGGCGTCGCACGCGGTGCCGGCGTCGCCGCCCGCCGAGCCGATGCCGTCGACCGCGGCTGCGCACGCTGTCGATGCGGCGCCAGGAGCCGATGGAGAACGTCATGTGCTGCTGCAGGTGCGCGGCCTCGCCAAGGCGTTCAAGGGCGTGCGCGCGCTCGACGGCGTCGACGTCGACGTCCGAGAAGGCGAGATCCTGGGCGTGCTGGGTCCGAACGGGTCGGGGAAATCCACGCTGATCAACGTCGTGAGCGGACATTACCGCGCCGACGCGGGCAGCGTGCGGTTCGCAGGTGCCGAAGTCGGCGGCCTGCCCGCTCATCGGATCGCCCGTGCCGGCGTCGCGCGCACCTACCAGATCCCGCGACCGTTCTCGCACTTGAGCGTGCGCGACAACGTCGCGCTTACGGCGATGTTCGGCGGCGCGGCGCTCGACCGGCCGCGAGCCGACGCCGCCGCTGCGCGCTGGCTGCGCTTCACCGGGCTCGACTCGCGCAGCGGTGCGCTGCCCGGTGATCTCAACCTGCATCAGACGAAATTCCTCGAGCTCGCGCGCGCCCTTTCGGCAGGGCCGCGGCTGCTGCTGCTCGATGAGGTGCTCTCCGGCCTGACGCCGGCCGAGATCGACGAGGCCGTCGACCTGATCCTGCGCATTCGCAGGCAGGGAACGACGATCGTGCTGGTCGAGCACGTGATGCGCATCGTCACCGCGCTGTCCGACCGCATCGTCGTGCTCGACCAGGGACGCGTGCTCGCGGAGGGCAGCGCCGCCGACGTCATGGCACGCCACGACGTCGCGGCAGCGTATCTCGGCGTCGCTCATGCTTGACGTCCTCGACCTCCGCGTCAACTACGGCGCCGCGCCGGCACTGTGGGGCGTGTCGCTGACGATCGCGCAGGGCGAGCTCGTCTGCGTGATCGGGCCGAACGGCGCCGGCAAGACGACGCTGATCGGCGCGCTGGCGGGACTCAACCGCGCACGCTCGGGCAGCATCACGATGGACGGGTGCGAGATGACGGCGGTCGCGCCCCATCGCTTCTGCGCCGCCGGGATCGCGATCGTGCCGGAAGGTCGGCGGCTGTTCACGCGGCTGACTGTCCGCGAGAACCTGGAGATCGGCAGCTACCTGCGCCCTGCCCGCGCGGTGCGCGAACGCTCGCTCGAGCGCGTCTGCGCGCTGTTCCCTGCCGTGCGCGACAAGCTAGACGCGCCGGCGGGCGCACTCTCCGGGGGCCAGCAGCAGATGGTCGCGATCGGCCGCGCGCTGATGGCTGCGCCGAAGTTGCTCCTGCTCGACGAGCCGTCGCTCGGACTCTCGCCGATGATGGTGCAGGTGATGTTCCGGGCGATTCGCGACGTGAATGCCACCGGCACGGCCGTGCTGCTCGTCGAGCAGAACGTCGCGATGGCGCTCGATCTCGCCCGTCGCGCGTATCTGCTCGAGGAAGGCCGCATCGTCGCCCAGGGCGCGCCCGATGCAGTGTTCGCCAATCCGGATCTGCGGCGCGCGTATCTCGGAATCGCGTAGGGGCAGCGCCGTGCTGGCGCAGGCTCGAGTTCGCGATCGGCTCGGGTTCGTCCTTTCTTTGCCGGTGGCTTGCGCGCTGGAATAGTAATGATTATCATTCACTCATTATCCGCTTCGACTCGGGACTCGCCGACCATGCGCTCTCCCCGCCTGCTCGCCCTCGCTGCCTGCGCCGCCGCCATCGCCCTGCCCGCGTACGTCGAGGCGCAGGAAAAGGTGCTGAACCTCTACACGGCGCGCCACTACCAGACCGACGAGGCGCTCTACGCGAACTTCACGAAGAAGACCGGCATCCGCATCAATCGCATCGAGGCGCCCGAGGATCCGCTGCTCGAGCGGATCAAAAACGAGGGCGCGAACAGCCCCGCCGACGTGTTCATCACCGTGGACGTCGGCCGCCTGTGGCGCGCCCAGCAGGCAGGCGTCTTCGCTCCGCTGCATTCCGCCGTGCTCGAGCAGCGCATTCCCGCCAGTTACCGCGATCCCGAAGGCCACTGGTTCGGCTTTTCGGCGCGGGCCCGCGTGATCGCGTACAACAAGGACGTCGTCAAGCCGGGCGACGTCAAGTCGTACGAGGACCTGGCCGACCCGCGCTGGAAGGGCAAGGTCTGCACGCGCTCGAGCGGGCACGTCTACAACCTGTCGCTGATCGCGAGCCTCGTCGCGCACGACGGCGAAGCGGCGACCGAGAAGTGGGCGCACGGCGTCGTCGCCAATCTCGCGCGTGATCCGAAGGGCGGCGACACCGACCAGCTGCGCGCCGTCGCCGCCGGCGAATGCGATCTCGCCCTCAGCAACACGTATTACATCGCACGGCTCATGCGCTCGACGAAGCCGGACGAGCGCGCGGTGGCCGACAAGCTCGGCGTGATCTGGCCGAACCAGGATGGCCGCGGCACGCAAATGAACATCTCCGGCGGCGGCATGCTGAAGCACGCGCCGCACAAGGAAGCCGCGATCAAATTCCTCGAGTATCTCGCGAGCGACGAGGCGCAGGCCTACTTCGCCGACGGCAACAACGAGTGGCCGACGGTGCCCGGCGTCAAGGTCGACAATCCGGCGCTCGCGGCACTCGGTGCGTTCAAGGCCGACACGATCAATGTCGCGCAGCTGGGCCGCAACCAGCCGACGGCGCAGAGGATCGCCGATCGCGCGCAGTTCAAGTAGCGCGCCGGCATCACGCCGCGCCGCGGCGCCGAATCGCGCGCGAGATCACGATGATCGGCACGAGGCCGGCCGCGACGATGACGAGCGACGCCGTGGCCGCCTCGGAGAGGCGCTCGTCCGCCGCGAGGTTGTAGGCCTGCACCGCCAGCGTGTCGAAATTGAAGGGCCGCATCACGAAGGTCGCCGGCAATTCCTTCATCACGTCGACGAACACCAGCAGCGCCGCCGTGAAGACGCTGCCGCGCAATAGAGGCAGGTGCACGCGCGCAAGCGTCGCGCCGGCGCCGTGACCGAGGCTGCGCGATGCGTCGTCCATCGCCGGCGTGATCTTCGCGAGCCCCGCCGTCACCGTCTGCAGCGCGACGCCGAGGAAGCGCACCACATACGCATAAACCAGCGCGGCGATGCTGCCGGTCAGCAGCAGGCCGGCCGTGACGCCGAAGTGCGAGCGCAGCCATGCGGCGAGCGCATTGTCGAGCGCCGTGAGCGGAATGAGCACGCCCACTGCGATGATCGATCCGGGCAGCGCGTAGCCGATGCCGGCCGCTCGGGCAGCGAGCGCGACGGCACGTCCGCGCGAGATCCGCGACGCGTATGCGACGAGCAGCGCGAGCGCGACGGCCGCCGCCGATGCAATGCCGGCGAGCGAGAAGCTGTTGATCGTCAGCTCGACGAAGCGCGGGCCGAACTGCGCGTCGCCGTGGCGGATGGCCATGCGAAACAAGATCGCGGCCGGAACGGCAAAGCCGAGCAGCACTGGCGTGGCGCACGCCGCGGCCGCGAGCGCGCCCGCTGCACCCCGCAGCGGCTCGTGCGCCGGGTGACGGCGGACGCCACGCTCGTGCCGCCGCGCGCGGCCACGCAACGCGCGCTCGACGCCCAGGATGGCGAGCACGAACAGCAGCATGACGAGCGCGAGCTGCGCTGCCGCGTGCGGATCGCCGAGCGAGAACCAGGCGCGGTAGATGCCGGTCGAGAACGTCGGCACGCCGAAATAGGCGACGGTGCCGAAGTCGGCGAGCGTCTCCATCATCGCGAGTGCCATGCCGGCCACGATCGCCGGACGCGCGAGCGGCAATCCCACGCGAAGGAACGTGGCGACGCGCGACGCGCCGAGGAGCCGGGCTGCCTCGAGCGTCGCCGCTGTCTGCTCGAGAAACGCCGCGCGCGCGACGAGATAAACGTACGGGTAGAGCGTCAGGATGAACAGCGCTACCGCACCGCCGAGCGAGCGGATGTCGGGGAACCAGTATTCACGTGCGTGCCATCCGGTCACCCCGCGGATGAACCCCTGCACCGGGCCCGCGAACTGCAGCGTGTCGGTGTACGCGTACGCGACGACGTACGCCGGCATCGCGAGCGGCAGCACGAGCGCCCATTCGAGCATCCTGGAACCGGCAAAGCGAAAATTGGTCACGAGCCACGCGGTCAGCATGCCGACGAGCGCGACGCCGGCGCCGACGCCGACCAGCAACAGGACGGTGTTCCGCACGTACTCGGGGAGGACGGTCGAAACGAGATGCGCCCAAGTGGACGTCGCCGGCCCGAACATCTGCGCGATCACCGCGGCGACGGGCACGAGCACGAGCACCGCGACGATGACTGCGACGGCGGCGAGCGGCGACATCGGCCGCCAAGGGCGTCTCGGCGCGGCGGGCAGCACCCGCGGCGCCGCGGTCGTCGCGTCAGCCATGCCGGCGATTGCGTACCATGACGCCTGCTTCTTCCCTGCCCCTAATCACGATGATCGATCCGCCGCCGCTGCCGCAACCGATGCCGGTCGTCGTGCTCGAGCTTCGCGGCGTGTCGCAGGCTTACGGCAAGCGAGTTGCGGTCAAGGGCGTCTCGCTCAAGCTTCGGCGCGGCGACATCGGCTGCCTGCTGGGCCCGAGCGGCTGCGGCAAGACGTCGCTGCTGCGCACGATTGCCGGTTTCGAGCCCGTCGTCGAGGGCGAAGTGCGGCTGACCGGCGAGATCGCTTCGCGGCCCGGGATGACACGGGCGCCGGAGGTGCGCCGCATCGGCATGGTGTTCCAGGATTACGCGCTTTTTCCGCATCTCGACGTGGCGGGCAACGTGGGTTTCGGCCTGCGGGCACTGGCGCGCACGGCGCGCGAGGCACGGGTGGCCGAGATTCTACGGGTGGTGGGCCTGCACGACGCGGCGTCGCGGTTTCCCCACGAGTTGTCCGGCGGCCAGCAGCAGCGCGTCGCGCTCGCGCGTGCGCTCGCGCCCCGGCCTGCGCTGCTGCTTCTCGACGAGCCGTTTTCGAACCTCGACGTCGATTTGCGCGAGCGCCTGGGCCAGGAGGTGCGCGCGATCCTGAAGGCCGAGAACGCGACCGCGATCCTGGTCACGCATAACCAGCACGAGGCGTTCGCGATGGCCGACGCGATCGGCATCATGCACGACGGCCGCATCGAGCAATGGGATTCGGCCTATAACCTGTACCACTGGCCGGCGACGCCGTTCGTCGCCGACTTCGTCGGAGAAGGCGTGCTCCTGCCGGGCGAGTTGCACGGTCCGCGCAGCATCGAAGTGGAGGTCGGAACGCTCGAAAGCCGCCGCACACTTCCCTATGTGGGCGACGCGGATGCCGAACGCGTTCCGGTCGACGTGCTGATCCGGCCGGACGACATCATCCACGACGACGCGAGCCCGGTGCGCGCACGCGTGCTGCACAAGGCGTTTCGCGGCGCGCAGATTCTCTACACGCTGCGCCTCGACAGCGGCGGCCGCCTGCTGTCGCTCGTGCCGTCGCACCACGATCACGCGCTCGGCGAGCGCATCGGCATCCGCGTGGAGATCGACCACGTCGTCGCGTTTCCGCGCACGCAACCCGGTCAACGGTCGTAGGCGAGAATGTCGCAGTGCAGAGGGGAAAGACGAGTCCCCGGTCCGGGAAGTAGACATGCGGATTCGGCCACGCAGAGTGTGGTGCCCGTTCAGCAGCTTGACGACGAGATAGTCGGGATTGACCGCGTCCATGTACACGCCGGGCAGCGTGATTGCCCGGGACGCGGCGAAACCGTAGACGGCAAGGACGACGGCGACCGCCGCCGCGAACGCGGAGATGCGCAGGAAGCGAAGTGCCCTGGAAAGACGAAGCATCTGCCGACACCGTCGCTGGGTGGGCCGCGCGCAGCGGAACGCCCGCGACCAGCCAGTGGCCGGGGGTCAGGGCGTTCCGGCGCGCAGGATGCCGCGCCGGGCGGCTGCGGGATGGGCGGCTATGGGCAATGCACCGCCTTCTTGCCTTCCGGCACGGCGTCCCACGCCTTGCTCTTCCATTCGAACGTGGCGAGCCCGGGCCGCAGGTAATCGTACGGGTCGTGGAAGCCGCCGATCACCGGACGCTCCGTGTCAGGGATGGCGAAGATGTCGAACTGCCGCTGCAGCGCCTGGTGATAGTACGGCGACGCGCCGATGTTGAAGTTGTCCGTGTGCCCGCCGTAGAAGATCTTCGGCTTGACGAGTTGGATGTACATCGCGATGTCGCGCACGCCGTTGATCGTCTCGCCGGTGCTGACGAGCGAGCCGAACTCGACGTCCGCCTTCGGCAGCGACCCGATCAGCGGAATCAGTTGCGGCTGGAAGTCCTTGATCGGGCCGTTCGTGTCATGCCAGATGAAGCTGAACCCGCCGATCGAGAACTGGTAGAACATGCTGACCGAGCCGCCGCTCAGCGACCGCGTGCGCGTGTCGAGCGTCGGCGGCGGCAGCGGCGGGTACAGCTCGTTGACGCGCGGGTCGCGCACCGGATTGACGAGGTTCTGTGGAAAGTCGGGATCGAGCGGAGCCGGACCCGAGTGCAGATGCTTGAACGAATTGATGCACACATCCGGGCGCATCTGGTCGATCGTCGAGATTTCGGACCCTGGCGCCGATGCGGGCGTCGTGAGCGACGTGCACGAGACGCTCGTGCCCGCGCCGAAGATCCGGGCGGCATCCCCCTGCATTGCTTCGCAGTGCTCGGCTGCGCCGTAGATGCGTGCACCGGTCTTAACGGCGATGTACGCCGCGTTGTCGGCATGGTCGCCGTGCCCGTGGCCGATGAAGATGGCCTCGGGCTTCAAGTCGACCAGTTCCTGGAGCGTCGCGGGCACATAGCCCTCGGTATCGGACATCCGGTAGATGTATGAATCGAGCAGGAACACGTGTCCTCTCGCCGCAACCGCGTACGACTGCACGCTGAACCACGTGACGATCACCTTTTCCTTGTCGACCGCGCCGGACTTCGGGTCGACGTTCTGAATGCCGAAAAAATGCGTGCGCGCGGCCACGAGCGCGGGAACGGCGGCGGCCTGCGCCGGCCCGGCCAGCGACAGTGCGAGCAGCGAGGCGGCGAACAAGGCGCGGGGGACTGTCTTCGTCGCGTTTCTCCTTCGAGATGCGGTTCGATTGTTGGGTGGCTGCGACGAAACATGACGCTGCCCTGGCATTGTGATGGCAGGTCTTGCCGTCGCGACAGCCGCGCTCGTCTCCCCACTGTGTTCATGTCGGAATGCCCAACGATGCGCCCAACGAAGATAGCGGGTTCGCCGCGCGGCGGTTGTCATCGCCGCGACATTTGAGGTACAACACGCCGATGCCCCGCAACCACGTTTTGTTGGACGGAACGACGCCGACGCTCGCGGATGCAATTCGCAACGCCTCCTGGGCGCGCGACCTGACAGCCGCGGAGCTCGCGCGCGTCGAAGCGGATGCGCACGAGCGGTCGTTCGCATCAGGCACCTGCGTTTTCCGTCGCGGCGAGGTGCCCCGGCACTGGCTCGGCGTCGTCAGCGGTCTCGTCAAGGTGAGCAGCGAGTCGCCGAAGGGGAAGGCGATCACGTTCACCGGCGTGGCGGCGGGCGGCTGGCTCGGCGAGAGCGCGCTGCTGCGCACCGGACCGCGCAAGGCCGACGTCGTCGCGGTGCGAGCAAGCCGCGTTGCACTGGTGCCGCGCGAGACATTTCATTGGCTGCTCGACCGCAGCATCGCGTTCAACCGGTATCTGGTGCAACAGTTGAACGAGCGCGTCGGCGTCTACTTCGATTCCGTCGAAAGCGACCGCCTCGGCGATTCCGAGGTGCGAATCGCGCATTGCATTGCATCGCTGTTCAATCCGGTGCTGAACCCCGGGATGAGCAGCGAGCTTCCGCTTTCGCAGCAGGAAATCGGATTGCTGTCGGGAACGTCGCGGCAGCGCACGAACCAGGCGCTGCACGCGCTCGAACGCCGGGGCCTCGTCGGCGTCGCTTATGGAAACGTGACCGTCAGCGACCCCGACGCCTTGCGCCGGTTCCACGGCGCGTGAGGGCGATCAGACGACGATATCGGCGACGAGTGGCAGGTGGTCCGAGGCGACGCGCGCGAGCGGCGTCGCATGGCGCGCAAGCCGGCGCACCGAGCCGCGCGGCGATACCCAGATGCGGTCGAGCGCGAACACCGGCCTGCGCGCCGGGAACGTCGCGGGCGCCGCGGGAATTTCGCGGAAGTGCGAATGCAGCCAGCGCAGCGGCCGCCCCCACAGATACCACTCGTTGAGATCGCCCATCAGGAGCGTCGGGTGCGGGTGATCGCGCTCCACCGTGGCGAGAATCCGGCGCACCTGCTCGCGCCGCTCGCCCGGCCGCAACCCGAGGTGCGTCGCCATGACGCGCAGCGGCACGGCGAGCCCGACGTCGATGCACACGTCGAGCGCACCGCGCGGCTCGTAACTGCGGACCGAAAGGTCCAGGTGGTCGACCGAGACCAGCGGATGACGCGACAGCACCGCGTTGCCGAAATCGTGTCCGTGGCGCTGCCGCAGCATTCCGGCCGCGAGATGGAATCCCGTCGCACGCTCGAGATCGCGCAGGAACGTCGAATGCTCCTGCTCGGACGCGACTTCCTGCAGCGCGACGATGTCGGCGCCGATTTCCCCGAGCACGTCGACGATCCGTGCGGGGACGTAGCGGCCATCGGTGCCGACAGCGCCGTGGATGTTCCAGGTCGCGACTTTCAGCGTCTTCGCGCGTGGCGTGTCACGCGCATGCGTTGTAACCGGGGCTTCAGCTGCCATGGGACGGCGCGGGTGCAGATGGCGCGCGGTTGCGCAGCCGCCTTCGCAGCGTGAATGCGAGCCCGACGATCAGCGCGACGGCCGCGGCGAGCAGGACGAACGTGACGATGCCCGGATGGCGAATCGCCGCGACGGCACGATCGACGAAGAACGACATCGTCGCCACGCCGGGCAGCAGGCCGATCAGCGTGCCGAGCAGAAAGTCGCTCCAGCGGATGTGCGAAGCGCCGGCGACGACGTTGACGACCGAGAACGGCGCGATCGGCAGCAGGCGCACGACCGCGACGGCGATCAGGCCGCGCCGGGCGAGCCGGCGCGACAGATCGTTGACGCGCTTGCCCGCCAGTTTGCGCACGGTTTCGCGGCCGAGCTTGCGGCCGATGGCGAACGTCAGCGCCGCACTCAGCAGCGCTCCGGCGAGCGCGTAGAGCGGGCCGAGTATCGGCCCGAATACCAGCGCCGTCGCCGCGATCAGCACGAGCAGCGGAAACGCCACCAGTCCGCCGCCGATGAACGCGAGCGCGATGCCGAGCGGAGCCCAGGGGTGGTCGCGCAATCCGGCCCCGAACGCGATCAGCCGATCGAACGCCAGCCCTTCGCCCAGCGGCGTGAAGCGCCACGCGAGCGCCAGGGCGCCCAGCAGGACGACGCCGAGCGCGATACCGATGAGCCGCGCACGCGCGCCGTCGCGGGTCTCCTCCCGCGGCACGAGGTCGGCGACGATCGTGTCGGGGTCGAGCGGCTGCTCCGGGTCGAACACGTGCCGGTCCGGGACGAGCGCGTCGAGCGCCGGATCGAATTTCGGCTCGACCGCGGCCAGCGCGCGTTTGCCGTCGCGATGCAGCGCGGCGATCGCTCCATGGAGCCGGCCCGTGCGCGCCATCGCGTCACGAACATCGCCGGCACTGCAGCCGAGATGCTCGGCGAGCAGGCGCTCGCGCAAACCCACGATCAGATCCGCGACGCGCGGATCGCCGCGCGACTCGATGACGAGATTGCACTCGGTGTCGATGGCGAGCGAGCGCTCGGACAGATTGGACGAGCCGACGGTGAGCAGCTCGTCGTCGACGATCAGCACCTTGCTGTGGATGTTCAGGCAGCCCTCGCCTGCGCCGAGCCATGGCAGCATCGGGCAGTAGAGTCGATAGCGGCCGTTGCGGTCGGCCGCGCGCAGCATCCGGTGGATGCGCGAGCGCAGCACGCCCATCGTCGAGATCTCGAGCCAGCCGCTTTGCGTGTAAGGCGACACGACGGCGATGTCCGGCGCGTCGTCCGCTGCGAGCCGGCGGGCAAAGGCCGTGGCGATCGCCCGGGAGGTGAAGTATTGATTCTCGGCGAAAATGTCGCGGCGCGCCGCGGCGATCATGTCCTCGTGCAGCGTGCGGATTTCCGCGACGCCGGCGCTGCCTTCGTACGCGGGTTCGGTGCGCGCGATCGCGACGTCGACGTTCGTGGCTGCCACGGCGACACCATCGGGCCAAACGTCCGCGACTGCCGCAACGCCGTCACGCCGTGCGCGCTCGCCCGTCGCGCGCTGCCAGCGCGCAGCCGCGAGATCACCGAGCGCCCGTGCGCAATCGCCCGCGACGACGATGCCGACGTCGTGAAACGGCGGATAGGGCTCGCCGCGGTGATCGACGCGCCGCGGATCGTGCGGCGCGTGCTCGCTCGTGTCGTAGCGACACCGCGTAAGGTCGTAACCGCTGACGAAGGCGACGGCGTCGTCGACGACGATGACCTTCTGGTGGTGCGATGCGCCGACCGGATGCCGATCGTCCAGTCGAAAGCTGAGCCGCCGATGCGTGCGCCAGTCGAGCTTGTAGATCGGCAGCCATTCGCGCTCCATCGCGTAGAGCATCGCGAAGTCCCACGACAGCACGTAACCGTGCAGATCGCGCTCGCGCGCGACGATGGCGTTCAGGAACTCGCCGAGCGGCCCGGGTAGCCCGTCGTGCGCGCCGTCGGGGGCCAGCAGCATGCGGCTGTCGATGTCCCAGCCCAGGATCAGGATCGAGTGGCGCGCCCTGGCGAGCGCCGCACGCACCGCGCCGAAGTATTCGTCACCGTCGACGAGAAAAGCGACGCGCTCCGCGCACTCGATCCGCCAGCAATTGCGCCCGGGTTCGAGCAGTCCGCCGGGCATCGACGGCGGCTTGGCGGCCGGGGTAGGCGCGACGGTGGCGCAGGGCTCTGTATGCACTCCTTCGGCTGGGGCTGCAACAGGCAGACCCTCGCGCATTGTGCGCGGAACGCGTCCGGCGTGTCTGTCAGCGTGGCACCGACAGCCCTAGGGCTCGGGCGGCGGCGCGGGTGCGCCCAGCAACTCGAGAAACCGGTCGACGTGCGCGCGCCACAGCGACGCACCGCGCGCGAGCAATGCGTGTCCGTCCCTGCCCGGGACCGGATCGGTCATCACGAACGTCGCTGCGCCGCCCGCGGCGGCGAACGCGCGATGCCAGGCGCGCGGCCAATCGGCGCCCCAGTAGCTATCGTTCTCCGCATACAGCCACAGGCCCGGCACGTGCGTCATCGCGCCATAGATCGACATCAGCGCCTGCATGTCGGCAGAGCCGCAGCTGTGCCCCGGCGCGCGGCTGCCGTCGCCGCCCGTCCCGCCGGCGAAATTCACGTAGGCCATCACGCCCGGCGGATTCACCGCCGCGGTTGCGATCGACGCGAGCCCGCCCATCGACGTCCCTTCGAGCACGATGCGGCTCGCATCGGCCCACGGCTGGCGGCGTATCCATGCAAGTGTTGCGAGCACCGCATCCCGCGCCGCCGCGGCCGCACGTCCGAAGCCCGGCGGTCCCCAGCAATTGCCGAAGATGTCGTAGCGCACGCCCGAATCCTCACGGTCGGCGCCGCCGGTCTCGCCGTAGCCCGGACGGATCGGCGCAACGACCGCGAAGCCCTTGTCGAGCCAGTAGCGGACATGACTCTGCATGACCGGAGGGCGCGTTCGTGCGCGCTCGACCTCGGTGCCCGAGCGGCCGTGCGAATAGATGACGACGGGGAAAGGTCCTTCCCCCGGCGGCCGGAATACCGCCCCGGCCATTGCCACGCCGAGATCGGGCACTGCGATGCGGACCGTCTCGGTTACCTGAGCGAGCACCGGGCCCGCCGCCAGCAGCAACGCGAGCGACAGGCCCAAAGCCGCGCGCTTCATCGGGACTCCCTCGTGGGTCACTCCCTCGTTGGTATCTGCGCGCGGATGATAACCGCGAAGCCGGCGCGGCGGCGATACCCCGATGCCCGGCGGACCCAGTGCGGTCACCGGACGATCACGCTCGCGCGCGATCACCAGATCGGCTGGATCCGCAGCGCGACCGGCGGACGCGGCGCCGTGCTCATGTAGTCGACGCCCGCCGCTTCGAGTTCGCCGTCCAGCCGGTCGAGCGCATCGAGCAGATGCGCGGCCGCGTCGCGCGCCGATTCCGGCAGGCGATAGCTCGCGCCGACATAAGCCGGCGCGTCGCGCACCAGGTCGGGATACGGCGGATCGTTGTCGAGCACGGTCACGCCTTCGTGGATCTCGCGCAGCACCTGCTGCGACACGCCGAGCAGCGAGCGCACGCGCACCCAGCGGTGATAGGTGAAGTGGTCGTGCTCGACGTCCGGCGGCGTGGCGAACGCCTCGATCAGCCGGCGTGCGGCGAGATCCCCCGACGCCGCCATCGCGGCGATGTCCGCCGGCGCCATGTCGAGGTTCAGGCCGCCCTCCTCCTTCGTGTGGCGGATCGTCACGACACGGTCGCGAAAACCCGGCGCTGCGCGCTGCAGGTTGTCGCGCCAGTTCTGCATCGTGCGCACGATCGTCGATGCGAACGAAAACATCGCCGCAAATCCCCGATCCGCGATCACGTAGTCCTCGGGCGGCAGCGCCTTTCCGCGACCGGGCAGAATGGCACGCGCCGATGCGCTCGCGCCGGCCGGAAGGTCCTCGCGCAGGTTGATGCCGAACGTGGGCCATCCGGGCAGCACGGCATCGAACAAGTGCACCGGGAAGTTGCTGCAGATGCCGCCGTCGCTAAACAGGACCCTGTGGATGTCGCCGCTTTCCCACGCATAGCGATAGAGCGGAATGCCCGACAGGAGCACCGGAAACGACAGGCTCATGCGCGCGGCGACGACGATGGGCAGTGTCTCGCGTCCCGGCAGCGGCAGATAGCCGAAGGCGGCCATTGCATCGTCGCGCGCCTCGTTCTCCGCCGTGCGCTCACCGGGGTTCGCGATCAGCCAGTCGACAACCTCCTGCGGGAAGAAGCGGCCGAATTCGCCAGGCTCGAAATAGAACTGCTCGGTGTCGAACGGCAGCGAGAACGGCCGGCCCATCGACAGCGCGGTCGTCATCATCGTCAGGTTGACACCATGGATGTGCGCGTGCTCGTCGAAGACGACGCGATCGAGGTCTCCGAACGTGAGCGGCAATGCGATATCCCTGCCCGCGATGTCCTGCAGATAGGCGTGCAGCCAGTCGGTGAGCGCGGGTGGATCGTTCGCATCCGCGCTCGCGCGATGGCCGTTGACGAGTCCGAACTGGTGGCCCGGCAGCTTGCGGCACAGCGAAACGGCGGCCGCGACCGCACCCCCGGCCAGTGCGCCGGCGACCGCGAGGACGCCCGCGACGACGACGGCAATCACGTTGACCGGCGCGGTGCCGAGCGCGCCGGCGAGCACGACCACGCCGGGCAGCGCGCCCGCGAGCGCGCCGCCGGGAAAGCGCTGCGCGGCCGCCAGCAGTCCGTGCAGCACGCGTCTGCGCTTGCTGCCCCGGTTCAGCATCGCCGACAGGATTGCGAAGTGCCGGCGCACCGCGGGCTCGGGCGGGAACAGATGGTAGAGCCGCGAATGCCGGCCATCCGGCCGCTCGCCGAGCCACGCGCCGAGCTCACCGAGGCGCGCGAAGCCGTATCCGGGACTCGCGTCGTCCGTTGCGCGCCGGTATTCGGCCGCCGCGGCACCCGCTGCGGCGATCGCGCCTGCCGACGTTCCGCCGATGTTGCGGAACCGGAATTGCGTTGAAAGGCGTGCGATCGCCGCCGGAAAAACGACGCCGGAGGTGATCCCGCCTTTCATGACGACGTCGCAGTATCGGCGGCCGACGTCGCTCGCGTCGATCGAGGCATTCATGGTCGACCTTTCAGTGCAGAGGCGCCGTCCGATAGCTGGATCTGCGTCTTACGTGCCCCTGCCGAAATCTGCTATTGTCTCGGACGCCATTCCACGGGAGGAATTTCATGTCGACTCGCTCGATCGCGCACCCGCTGCGCGCCGCCGTGCTGTTGCTTTCAGCGTTGTGCCTGTCCGCGCCGCTCGCGGCGCAGACCACCACTCCGGATAAGCTCGTCACCGAAGCGCAGACGACGCTCAGCAACTTCATGCGCGATCCGGATCAGACGTGGATCCACGACAACATCGGTCGCGCGAAGGCCTTGCTGATCGTGCCGCAGATCGTGAAGGCCGGTTTCATCTTCGGCGGTTCGGGCGGCCAGGGCGTGCTCGTCGCACGCAACGGCAAGGCGTGGGCCGGGCCGGCGTTCTACGATCTCGCCACGGCGAGCGTCGGCTTCCAGGCCGGCGTCGAGGTTTCCGAAGCGATCATCGTCGTGATGACCGACAAGGGGCTGAACTCGCTGCTCGCGACGACGTTCAAGGTCGGCGGTGATGCAAGCATCGCCGCGGGGCCGGTCGGTGCCGGCGCGAAATCGACGGTCACGGCCGACCTCGTGTCGTTCACGCGCTCGAAGGGCGTGTACGGCGGCCTGAATCTCGACGGCACCGTCGTGCACGCGAATGCGGACTTCAACGGGCAGTTCTACGGCGCGAAGGGCAAGGTGCTGCCGCCGGACATCCTTGTCCGCCACACCTACAAGAGCGCGAAGGCGACACCGCTGCTGAACGCGGTTGCGAAGGTTGCCGCAAAGTAAACGGTGTACGGCGCCCGCTGCGGTTCCGTCGCCGGAATCGCTGCGGCTTCGATGACACGAGAGAACGCATGACCGGTCTCGTTGCAGCAGACGGGCATCGACTGCAAGCGTACGAGGCGGTGCCGGTGGGTGCCGCGCGCGGCGGCGTGGTGGTCGTGCAGGAGATCTTCGGCGTCAACGACCACATCCGCCGCGTCGCGGACGGATACGCCGCGGACGGCTATCGGGTCATCGCCCCTGCGCTCTTCGACCGCGTGCGGCCGGGCATCGAGCTCGGTTACACCGACGCCGACATCGCCGAAGGGCGCAAGATTCGTGGCCAGCTCACGTTCGAGCAGGCGCTTGCCGACGTGGAGGCCGCACGCAAAGCGCTCGGCGACGGCAACATCGGCATCGTCGGTTATTGCTGGGGCGGCACCGTCACCTGGCTTGCGGCGGCGCGGCTCCCCGGCTTCGCCGCCGCGGCGTCGTACTACGGCGGCGGCATCGGCCAGTTTGCCGTCGAGCACCCGCGCTGTCCGACTCAGTGTCACTTCGGCGAAAAGGACCACGCGATTCCGCTCACCGAAGTGGCGGCCGTGCGCGATGCCAATCCCGCCGTCGAGGTCTACACGTATCCGGCCGGCCACGGGTTCAATTGCGACGCGCGCGCCAGTTTCGACGCAGCGGCCGCAAAACTCGCGCGCGAACGCACGCTGGCATTCTTTAGCAAGCATATCGGGTGACCCCCGCGTTCCGGGCGCTCGCCGCGCTGGCGCTCGCCGTGCTCGCATGCGGCGGGCACGCGACAGCAGCGGACGGCGACGCATGGACGGTGCTCGAGCGAGGCGGTCAGGTCGTGCTGATGCGGCACGCGCTGACGACACCCGGCGCGGGTGACCCGCCGGGCATGCGCCTCGATGACTGCAGCACGCAGCGCAATCTGAGCGACGAAGGGCGCCGGCATGCGCGCGCCGTCGGCGCGGCGCTGCGCAAGCACAAGGTCCCCGTCGACCGCGTACTGACGAGTCCATGGTGTCGCTGCATCGAAACGGCCCGGCTCGTCTTCGGTGACAGCGGAGAAGTGTCCCGTACGCTCGACAACCTGTTCGGCCGCCACGAGAACGAGGCACGCCAGGTGGCGGCGCTCCGTGCGCTCGCAGTCGAGTGGCGTGGCAAGGGCAACCTGTTCCTCGTTTCGCATGGATCGACGATTCTCGCGCTGACCGGAATTTCGCCGGACACGTCCGAGATGGTGATCGTCACGCCGCGCGCAGACGGCGCATTCGCCGTGGCGGGACGCCTGATCGCGCACGATCGCTGATTCCGGCTGTCCGATGCGCATGGCGTCGCGCAGCGATTCCCCGGCGATTTCCCCACACCCGCGGCGGCGGTTCCTCGGTGCGCTCGCCGCTGCCGCGGGAAGCGCGCTGCTGCCGGAGGGGGGACTGGCGCAGAACGCCACGCTGGTGACGCGCGCGATTCCCTCGACCGGCGAGCGCCTGCCCGTCGTCGGCCTCGGAAGCTGGATCACGTTCAACGTCGGCGACGACCGCGTGGCCCGCGACGCATGCGCCGACGTCATGCGCAACTTCTTTGCCGCCGGCGGTCGCATCCTCGACTCGTCGCCGATGTATGGATCGTCGCAGGCGGTCATCGGCTACGGGCTCGCGCGGCTCGGCATGCCGGCGACGCTGTTCTCCGCCGAAAAGGTATGGATCGCGGCCGCGTCGCGCGGCACGGCACAGGTCGAGGAATCGCGCACGCGCTGGGGCGTTTCGCGGTTCGACCTGCTGCAGGTACATAACCTGCTCGCATGGCAGGATCACCTGCCGATGCTCTTCGCGATGAAGCAGGCGGGGCGGCTGCGCTACGTCGGCATCACGACGTCGGAAGGGCGGCGCCACCGCGATGTCGAGCAGATCATGGCGCGCCATCCGCTCGACTTCGTGCAGGTGACGTACAACCCCGTCGACCGTGAAGTCGAAGCGCGCATCCTGCCGCTCGCGCGCGAGCGCGGCATCGGCGTCATCGTGAACCGCCCGTTCCGGCAGGGTGCGCTGATCGACGCCGTCGCACGCCATCCGCTGCCCGCGTGGGCGGCGGATCTCGGCTGTACGAGTTGGGCGCAGGTGCTGCTCAAGTTCGTCGTCTCGCATCCCGCCGTGACGTGTGCGATTCCGGCGACGACCCGGGTCGCGCACGTGCGCGAAAACATGGGTGCTGCGCGCGGCGCCATGCCCGACGAGGCGATGCGCCGGCGCATCGTTGCGCACGTCGAGCGCCTCTGATGTCAGAGTGGTGGACGTACCGGCTGTCGAGCTTCCTGCTGTTCTCGCCGCGTACCTGGTTTCGCCTGCACGAACTCTACAACGCGGAGATCTGGCCGGCGCAGGTGGCTGCGCTCGTGCTGGGCCTCGCCCTCTTCGTTCTCGCGCGGCGCGGCGGCGGCCGATCGGGACCTGTCGTCGCCCTGCTCCTCGCAGCGTGCTGGCTCTGGGTGGCGTGGGCGTTTCACCTGCGGCGCTATGCGACGATCAATTTCGCGGCAACCTGGTTCGCGGCGGCCTTCGCTGTCCAGGCAGTTCTTCTGATCGCGATCGGCGCGGTCCGCGGCAGGCTCGTACTCGACGCGAATGCGTGGCGGCGTCCGGGGCTGTGGCTCATCGCATTTGCGGTGCTCGTGCAGCCGGTGACCGGATTGCTCGCCGGACGCAGCCTGCTGCAATCGGAGTATTTCGGCGTCGCGCCCGATCCCACCGCAACAGCGACGCTCGGCGTTCTGCTGCTCGGCCGGCGACCGTCGCCCTTGCTGATGGTGATCCCCTTGCTGTGGTGCGTCGTGAGCGGCGCCTTCGCGTGGATGATGCGCACGCCCGACATGCTCCTGATGCCGATGGTCGCGCTCATGACGCTCGCGGTGGCCATCGCACGCCGGCCGCCCGCCGCGCGGGTCGCGTGATGCGGGCGACGGGTCGGCCGGCTTCGCCGCGTGCAGCGCAACGCCGGCGACGAGTCAGCCGGCTTCGCCGCGCGCGAGCTGACCCTCGTAGATCGCACGCACGGTGTCGATCGTATCCGCGTCGGCCCCCGCCTTGTCCGGCCGATAGCGCTTGACGCGCGCGAAGCGCAAGGCGATCCTGCCCGGATAACGCGGGCTCGCCTGCAGATCGTTGAACGCAATCTCCACCACGAGCTCGGGCCGCGGATAGACGGTCATCGCGTCCCGACGTGTCTCGCGGGCGAGGATCTCGGCGGTCTGCCACGCAAGCAGCTCGTCGGTCAGCCCCTTGAACGTCTTGCCCAGCATCACGAAGCCACCACTCGCCGGATCGAGCGCCCCGAGATGCAGGTTCGACAACCACCCCTTGCGCCGGCCGTGACCCCATTCGGCTCCCAGCACGACCAGATCGAGCGTATGGAGCCGCTTGATCTTGAGCCAGGACGCTGCGCGCTTGCCCGCCTCGTACGGCGCGGCCAAGGACTTCGCCATCACGCCTTCGTGCCCGCGGCGCAACGCGTCGTCGTAGAATGCCGTGGCCGCGTTCAGGTCGCTGGTCACGCACCGCGGCATCAACAGTTCCGCGGGGAGCGCTCGCGTCAGCGCCTCGAAGCGCGTCGACGCGCGCGCCTGTGTCAACGCTTCGCCGTCGAGGCGCAGGCAGTCGAAGAAGAACGCAGCAAGCGGCAGCGACTCCTGCATGTCCTGCACATCGAGCGTGCGGCCGAAGCGCCGCATCGTGAGCTGGAACGGCTGCGGCGCGCCGTCCGCACGCAGCGCGATCGCCTCGCCGTCGACGATCAGGTCGCGTGCGGGCAGCGCGCGTATCGCAGCGACGATTTCGGGCGCCGAATCCGTGACGTCGTTGCGGCTCCGCGTGAACACGCGCACGTCGTCGCCGGCTTTGTGGACGTGCACGCGGGCGCCGTCCAGCTTCCATTCGAACGCCGCCGTGCCGAGCGTCTCGAGCGCCTCGGCGATGTCGGCGGCCGGCTTCGCCAGCATCGGCGCGATCGGCTGCATCGGCGCAAGCGAAAAACGCGCGAGCCCGGCAGCGCCTTCGGTGAGCGCCGCCTGGGCGACGCTCGTGATGCCATGAGCGACCATTGCCGCCGCGCGCACGGCCGCAACGGGGAGCGACGACGCAGCGGCGACCGCGTCGATCATCAGCGACTCGAGCGCCCCCTGGCGCAGCTCGCCTTGCACGAGCCGAAACAGGAAATCGCGCTCGGGCGGCGTGGCGCGCGCAAGGAGCTCCGAGAGCACGCGCGCACGCGTCGATTTCGATCCGGCGCCGCTCGTCGCGACGATTTGCGCGAACGCCGCGTCGACGTCCTCCAGCGAGAGCGACCCGTCCTGCGGCGCGGCGGCATCGAGCGCCTGCTGGAACAGCGCATAGCCGATACCCGTTCGCCCTTGCCGCGGCTCGCCCGACAGATACGACACGCCGATCGGGATCTCGTCCGGCGACAGTCGCTTCAGGAACGCCGCCATCGCAGCGATCTTCGCATTGCGGCCGGGAGTTTCCGCGACGACGCGCGACGTATCGGCGAGATCGCCGAGCCGGGTCATCCAGCCATCTTGGCGATCTCCGCCCGTCGCGACGCGCGGCCTGCGACGGGCGTCATTCAGCCGTGTGCGGCTACTTCGTCGCGTTGGCAACCGCCGTCAGCAAAGGCGCCGCCCTCGGGCTCCGCGCGGTATGGCGCATGACGATGTCGGGCGGAAGCGTGTTGCTGCGTTGATAGTAGGCGTCGTTCCAGCCGGTATTGGCATGCACGACGGTGCCGTCGAGGTTGAGGCCGCCGTACACACCCTTGGCACGCGTGAACGAGACGAGATCGGCCGTGACGGTCGACTTCGCGCCGGCGCCCACAGGTCCTGCCGCGACGCTCGCGTCACCCCCGATCTTGAACGTACTCGCCATCAGCGAATTGAGGCCCTTGTCCGTCATCACGAGGATCAGCGCTTCGGAGACTTCCAGTCCCGCCTGGAAGCCGACGCTCGCGGTCGCGAGATCGTAGAAGGCAGGTCCGTACCATGTGCGCCCGTCCCGGGCGACGAGCACTGCCCTGCCGCCCGAGCCGCCGAAGATGAAGCCCGCCTTGACGATCTGCGGTGCAATGAGCACGGCCTTCGCGCGGCCGAGATTCTCCTGCACCCAGGTCTGGTCGGGGTCGCGCAGGAAGTTGTTGAAAGTTGTCTGTGCATCGGCGACGAGCTTGTCGGCTTCGCCCGAGGCGCCTGGCCCGCCGCTATCCGTGGTCGCACACGCGGCCATGGCGACCGCCGCAAACAGAGGTAGCGCTGCGCGACGCGCGCGCTCGAGCGTCTTGGTGAGAGTATTCATTCTCCGTAACCTGGGAAGCCCGGCGGCGATTATGCGACGTTGCACGCCCCGCGCACAATTGTCCTAAAGGGCACTATGGCCCTGTCAGTAGACCCCTGCCCGGCTCGGTGGTTCACAGCAGCAGCTTGGCAAGCCGTTCGAGCAGCTCGCCGGCGGGAATCATCGTCAAAAGCAGCGGCGCCACCGGCGCGAGCGTCACCGCCGCGAGCAGCACCGCACCCTCGGTCGTGAACGCGAAGAGCTGCATGCTCCGCAGCGTCGAAAAGCTGTTTCCGAGGTCAGCGAGCGACTGGATGTCGGCCGCGCCGAGCAATGCGTCATCGGGCGCGGCGCCCGCGCGTTCCGGAAACCACTTCGCGTCGAATTCCCGCACGTAGCGTTCGGCGAGCGCGCCGTACTTCAGCAGCCCATGCTGCTTGGCGTGGAACAGCCGCGGCGTGAGCGAAAGCAGCGGGCCCAGCACGAGCAGCAATCCGAACGCCACGACGAGCGCGATGTCGATCACATGTCGCGACAGCGTGTCGCCGGCAAAGAAAATCCGGTCTGCGATCGTGCCGGCCAGGATCGCGCCGTGCGCGAGCAGGAAAGGCGCAAATGCGAGCCCCATTTCGGCGAGGAAGCCAAGCCCTGCCCGGCCGTCCGGGTGCGTCGGCACCAGGTGCAACGGCATGCGCGACACCTGCCACAGAAAACGCGCCCACACGAGGATCTTGTAGTACCAGCGGAAGAAGATGAACTGGAACAGCGGCAGGCTGACGGCCGCGTACCACCATCCCGCGGCCTTAGCGCCGGCGGCGCTGTCGCCGTACCACCCGCCGAGACCAAGCGCAACCTTGTAATGCCAGACCGCCGCGATTCCGGCGCCGTAAACAATCGCGAGCAACACGATCTCCGCCGCCGTCGAATCGCGCCAGCGCAGCGCACTCGCCACTGCAGCACCGAAGCGCTCACGCGCCGCATCCGGGACGATCCCCCGGTCGACGAATTCGCGCACGATGAGCGGCATGACCCGATGCACGGCGACCTCGGCCGCGAGCAGCAGCGGCAGCGCGATCAGCAGGCGAACGTGCAGCGCGATATCGGCGAAGAAAGGCACCATCGTCCCGCCAAACGCGCGACCCTCGACCAGCGAGAGCACGCAAAGCGGCACCCACGCGATGGCGCACAGAATCACCGTACGTCGCGGCAGCCGCTCGAGCGCTGGACCCGCGAGCCGTGCGCCGACCAGCAGGCGGAACAGCGGCCCTCCGGGAATGACGGAAAAGTCGCGTTCGCCGCGCGGTAACGTGCCGGTCCGCGAAGGATGCCGCGTCGTCGCTGGCTCGGCGAACGCCGTCATAGTCGAATCCGTCAGTTCGTCGTCGCCTTGCGAACGTCCTCGAGCGCTTTGCGGCGCGTCTCCTGCGCATCGAGCGTCAGTTTGTACGTGACGTAGTACTTGTAGATGTTCCGGACGTACGTCGTAGTCTCGATGCCTATCTTCTCGGCCACGACGAGCTCGACGTTGTTGAACCATTTGTCCGGATCGAGCCCGCGCTGCGCTGCTTCCTTGCGCATGCGCGCGATATTGCCCGCGCCTGCGTTGTAGCTCGCGAACGCGAAGAGCGGCCGGTTGCCCTCGCTGAAGTGCGCATCCGGAAAGTATTTCGTCATCAGGACATCCATGTATTTCGCGCCGGCATGGATGTTCGGCTCGGTGACGTGAACGTCGCCGACCTTCATCTCGGCGCCGGTCGCCGGCATCAGCTGCATGACGCCGATCGCGCCGACGTGACTGCGCGCTTCCTGTCGCAGCTGCGATTCCTGGTAGCCTTGCGCAGCGAGCATGATCGGATCGAACCCGTACCGGTCACCGTATCGCTGGAACAGTGCCAGCAGTTGCTCGAAGCGCTTCCAGTCGCCCGTGGTCGTCGGATCCTGCAGCTGCCGGATTCGCTGCATCGACTGGCGCAGCCGGTACGCGTACGTCCCCTGCTTCTTCGCGACGCCGACGTCGAAATCGCGGATCGCCGCCGCGAGCTGCGGGCTGTGCTTGCGGATCGCCCAGCCGATATGTCCCCCGTCGCGAACGAACACGGCGTCGTCGATCCGCAGATTCGGCAGGATCGTCGCCCACAGCCTCGCCTTCCAGTCGTCGACGATCAGTACGTCGATCAACCCGGCGTTCGCCATCTCCATCATGTCCTCGTCCTCGAGGGCGTCGGGCACGAGGCGCAGCCGCACGGGCGGCTTGCCTTCCGCGGCGAACCGCGCATTCAGCGCGACCAGGCTCTCGTAGTAGCTCGACGCCTTGCGCACGTGGACCGTGCGACCGGAAAGGCCGTCGACCAGTGCCACCGCCGGCGCCTTCGTGCTCGTGACGACGAGCTCCTTGACGGCCGGGCGATCGGTTTGCGTGACGAAGTCGACGAGCTTCAAGCGCTCGTCGGTCGCGGTCAGGTTGCCGGCTGCGACGTCACCGAGCCCGGCGGCGAGCTCCGGCAGCAGCTTGTCGCGCGTCGTCGGAATCAAATAGAACGTGACCGGCCGCTTCCCGGTCTTGTATTTCTGGTTGACGTATTGCTCGAAGTCCCGCACCAGCTCGGCGGTCAGCCCGCGCTCGCGACCCTTGTCCGTGTAGTAGAGCGTCCGGCTGTACGGGACGAGCACGCGGATCATCCGCCGCGCGACCATTCGGTCGAAGTCGCCCGTCCATGGCCTGTTCGCGATCGAAAGCTGCCGCGGTTGGGCCGGCGAGTCATCGGCCGCGAAAACCAGAGGGGCGCTGGCGAACGATACGAGCGCAGCAGCGAAGCCGGTCAAGATCGCGGCGCGCATGACGATTCCCCTGCGATCAAGTGTCAGCCGAACGGTCCCACGTGCAGCCACATGCTGACGACAGCCAGGATGCCAATTCCCAGCAGCAGGACAGCGACGATCAGCGTCAGCGAGACCGGATAACCGCTCTCCGCGTGGATGAGTCCCGCCGCTTTCATGCGGTCCCGCTCGCGGCGAAGCCCCAGCATGAAGACGACGTGATAGCCGATGCCGAGCACGAGCATCGCAATGCCGAGCACGACGAGCGCTTCGCCGAAGTTTCGCGGCGCCGCGGCGCTCTTGATGATTCCCGCGTCGCGCGCCTTGTCGAACACCTGGTAAATCGTGAAGCCGAAGCCGATGAGCGACAGCGACGTGCGGATGACGGACATCAGCGTGCGATCCGCGCTCATGCGCGTGCGCTGAAACGACATGCCGGTCCGGCGTTGTGACAGCTCGACCGACATGTCGTCGCCCGTCCACCCGGCAGGCGGCCGCGGCGGCGCTGGCACTGTAGTCATGGATCTCTCCGTCATTCGGGCGACGCAGCGCTTGCGCCGACGGATCGAGGTTGCGGCGAGCGAGCGATGCAGCGAAAGCCGAGATGACAGGTCGACGTGTCCACGGGCTGCGCCATGCGCGCTGCCGGCCGGTAGCGGCGGCAGTAGTTCGGCGCGCATAGATACGATCCGCCTTTCATCACCTTGCGTGGGATGCGGATGTCCGGGGTGCGCGGGTCGTAGCTTTGCTCGGGGTCGCAGCCACGCGGGTTGGCCATCGTGCAGCAGGGCTTGCGGATCTTGCCGTGGTCCTGATACCAGTCGGTCGTCCATTCCCAGACGTTGCCGGTCATCTCGTGCAGCCCATACCCGTTGGGCGGAAAGGCGCCGACCGGCGCCGTCCATTCGAACCCGTCGGCGGACAGGTTCTGCCACGGAAACTCGCCTTGCCACGTGTTCGCCAGATGCCTGCCGTCCGGCGTCATTTCGCTACCCCAGGCGTATTCGGCGCCGGCAAGACCGCCGCGCGCAGCGAATTCCCACTCGGCCTCGGTCGGCAACTCGAGGCCCGCCCATCGCGCATACGCTTCCGCGTCCTCGAATGCGACATGCACCACTGGATGGTCCATCAGCTTGCGGATGTTGCTCGAGGGGCCGCGCGGATGCCGCCAGTCGGCGCCCGGCACGTACACCCACCAGTTGTAATGGTTCGAGAGGTCGACACGCCCGGGCGGCCGCTTGAACATCACCGAAGAAGGCACGAGCATTTCGGGCTTGGCGCCAGGGTATCGAGCCGGATCGGCGGGCTTCTCGGCCAGCGTCAGGTACCCGGTCGCGTCGACGAAGCGCTTGAACTGCGCATTCGTCACGGCGCAGCGGCTCATCCAGAAGCCGTCGACGGTGACCTCGTGCGCCGGCGCCTCCTCCGGATAGTGGTCGTCGGAACCCATGCGAAACGCTCCGCCGGGAATGAAGACCATGTCCTCGCTCTGCGGATCGTTGTCGGTACGCGAGGGAGTTGCGGGCTGCGCGAGATCGTTCACGCCTTCGTCCTGGCGCATCAATCGGGGAAGACGGCCTTCCAGTCGCGTCTCATGCTGACGACCGTGATGCCGTACTGCTCGGCCTTGTCCAACGCTTCCGCGAGCGGGCTCAGCCGGAAATCGCGATCGTACGCCGCCTCGCGCTCGGCGTCGTCGTGATGCAGCAGCAGGGCGAGCCGCGCGCCGTCACCCGCCTTGGCATAACGCATCATCGCGAGGTCTCCGTCCGAGTTTCCGAAAACCAGAAGCGGTCGCCGCCCGATGTGCAGGCCGATGTTGGCGGGCTTCGCTTCACGGTCGTCGAACGAACCGAGTTCGGATGCCTTCATGAGCACCGGGCGGCCATCCTGCAGTTCGTAGTGGAGTCTGCCGCTCGAACCCACCACCCGCTCGCGCGGAATGCCGTAGACCTCCTCGGCGAACGCCCGAATGAAATCGACGCCGCCGCCCGACACGATGAATGTCCTGAAGCCGTTCGAATGCAGATATTCCAGCAGCTCTACCTGAGGTTGGTAGATGCATCGCGTGAACGGCCGCCTGAGCTTCGGATGCTTCGCCCAGGAAAGCCATTCACGCGCCATGCGATCGAACGCCTCCACCGTCATCCCGGCGTGGGTCGCAAAGAACAGTTCCTGCACGCCCTGCTTGCCGAGGGTCTGCAGCGTCGCCGTATCGTGCTCGAGCAGCGCCTTGAACGGCTGGCGCTCCCGGAGCGTGGAGTCCTTCGCCGCCAGGTCCTTGACGTGATCGATCAGGAAGAACACCTGCGTCTGCAAAGGGTGCTCGCACCAGAGCGTCCCGTCGTTGTCGAACGTAGCGATGCGATCGGCGAGCGGAACGTACCCCGCACCGCCCGTCTTCGTCACGCGCGCGACGAAATCGACGATCACGGATTTCGTCGCGCCATCGTTCCAGGAGTCCAGCATGTCAGTCGCGCCGGGCCGCGCCAAGCGACTGACGCGTCCCCTCGGGATGCAGCGAGCGAAGCGAGCGCGGGGGTCGTTTCATCTTAGCTCGCTCCCGCGCCCGCGTCCGCCATCTTGGCGATGGCATCGTCGATGGTGAAGCTTCCCGGACGCTGGATCGGCGGGAACTCCTTGAACGTCTCGGCGAACATTGCCGCCCCGCTCTGAGCCGCGTAGATGAAGTATGCGTGGTGAAGGAACCAGTCGTAATAGGTGTTCGACGTCTGGTCGGCGAACTCGTAAGGATCGGTGCGCAGGTTGAAGAGCTTGGGCAGGCGCAGCCGCGTGAACGGCTCCGCCCAGACCTGCAGCGTGCCCCGGCAGCGCTGCTCGATGAACACGAGCTTCCAGTTGTCGTAGCGCATCGCGAGGATGTCGCCGTCGTCGCTGATGTAGAAGAAGAAATTCCGCGGACTCTCCTTCGCTTCGCCGGTCAGGTACGGCACCAGATTGAAGCCGTCGATGCGGTTCTTGTACGTGCGCCCGATGGCCTGATAGCCCTTCTTCAACCTCTCGGCCACATCCGGCGCCCCTGCCATGGCCAGGAAAGTCGGCAGCCAGTCGTGGTGCTGGACGATGCCGTTGCACACCGACCCCGGCTTGACCTTGCCGGGCCAGCGGACCAGCAGCGGGACGCGGAACGCGCCTTCCCAGTTCGTGTTCTTCTCGCTGCGAAATGGCGTCATACCCCCGTCCGGCCACGTATTGCGATGCGGACCGTTGTCCGTGGAGTACTGCAGGAACGTGTTCCCCGCGATGCCCAGTTCGTCGAGCAAGTCCAGCATCTGGCCGATGTTCCTGTCGTGGTCGATCATCGTGTCGTGATACGGCGACTGCCAGCGACCTGCCTGCCCCAGGCTTTCCTTCTTCGTGTGCGTGATCAGGTGCATGTGCGTCGTGTTGAGCCACACGAACCATGGCTTGCCCGCCTTGTTCTGGCGCTTGATGAAGTCGATCGCGGCGGCGACGAATTCGTCGTCGCAGGTCTCCATGCGCTTCCGGTTCAGCGGACCTGTGTCCTCGATCTTCTGCTTGCCGACCTTGCCCCAGCGCTCCTGCACCGTTGCGTCGTCCTTGTCGGTCGCCCACGAATGCACGACGCCGCGCGGACCGAACCGCTTGCGGAAGTTTGGCAAATCCTTTTCCGTGGGATAGTCGTACATCTCCGGTTCCTCTTCCGCATTCAGGTGGTAGAGGTTGCCGAAGAACTCGTCGAAGCCATGATTCGTGGGCAGCATGTGGTTCAGGTCACCCAGATGGTTCTTGCCGAACTGACCCGTCGTGTAACCCTGCTCCTTGAGCAGCGCGGCAATGGTGACGATCTTGTCGCTCATGCCAATCGGCGATGCCGGAATGCCGACCTTGGATAGCCCCGTCCGAAGGACGCTCTGTCCGGTGATGAAGGCCGAACGTCCCGCGGTACACGACTGCTCGCCGTACGAATCGGTGAAGAGCATTCCTTCCTTCGCGATGCGATCGATGTTGGGCGTCTGGTAGCCCATAAGACCGTGCGTATAGCAGCTCAGATTCGATTGCCCGATGTCGTCGCCCCAGATGACGAGGATGTTGGGCTTGCCTGTCTTTGCCATGGCGCTTCCTTTCGTACGTTGAGGCTCGCGACGCGCGACATCCGTGACCGGCGGCACGCGAACGCAGGATGTCAGTCGAATGCAAACACCTTCTTCCAGTCGTCCTTCATGTCGACGACGGTCCAGCCTTTCCCCTTGGCCTCCCAAGCCTTGTCGAGCCGTTCTGCCGCAGGCAGCCGAGCAGCTCCTGCACGATCCCCTGCTTCGTTGGTCCTTCGTTCCACGACGGAAGCGGCTGCGCCCAAGCGTGCGCGACGCACAGCAGCGCGGCGAGCAGGAACATCCGGCGTCTGCGAACCAGGATACGCACGTGTACCGCCGCCTCCTCGGTCACCCCGGGACGATCTTCAGCATCTGCAACCCGCGGACGATGAACTCGACGGCGAGCGCGGCCTGCAGCACGCCGAGCACGCCGCCGAGGATCTGCAGCACGATCATCGTCACGCCGGCGAGGATCTTGCGGGCAAAGAGCATCGCGAGCAGGTCGAGAGCCATGACTGCAACGAGGAGCGCGACGATGAGCTCGGTACGCAGGGATGCGCTGCTGCTCGCGAGCAGCACGATGACCGCGGCGATGCCGTAGGGGGTCAGGACGATCGGAAACAGAATTCGAAGCGCAGCACCCGTCGGCGACGCTGGCAGCTGTGCCGGAGACTCCGTGGCATGAGCCGGCTCGTACTGCTCGAGAAGCTGCCGGAGCGCAACCAGGAGAAAGACGATGCCGGCCGCGACCGTCATCGAGCCGATCGAGATGTCCCAGTTGACGAGCAGCGATCGCCCGACGAACCCGCCGACGACGATGCCGATCGTGCCGAACACGAACGACGTCAACGCGATCCTGCGCACGTTGGCGTCGTCGAGACCGTGGGTACGCTGCGCGAATGGCCCGAGCACCTTCAGCGGTCCGAGCGTGACGAAGAAGATCGTGAAGATTTCGGCGGGTCCGAGCATCTTGGCCAGGGCTCCCGTTGCTTGCACCGGGTCCAGGTGAAGAATTCTGCGACCCGCGACTTCGCGCGAACAGTGTCCCAAAGGACAATGCCGCGCCAACGCGAGGCCCCGATGCGCTCACCCCCGCTATCGTGGCGGACGATAAGGATCGACGGTGCCCGGCGGGATCGGCGGGTATTTCTTCAGGCTCTGCTCGAATTCGCCAACGAGCTTCATCGCCGGTCCGGCAGCCCACGAGTGGCGGAGTCCGGTCGCGGGGTACTCCTCCTTGGGATCCGTGATCAGGTCGAATGCCTTCGGCACGCCAAGCTTCGTGGGCGGGCTCCACCAATCGCGCTGCTCCTCGTAGAACACGAGTTTCCAGTTCCGCCACTTGACCCCTTCGAGGCGGTCGGCCACGAAGACGGGAAACCCCTCGCGATTCGATTTTTCGGCGCCAAGGAGAAAATCGGTCTGGTCTACACCGTCGATCGCTCGATCATCCGGCACGGCCGCGCCGGCCAGCCGCGCGAACGTCGCGAACGTGTCGACCTCGTGCACGATCTCGTTGCTCACGCGGCCCGCGGGTATGCGGCCGGGCCAGCGTGCGATGAACGGCACTCGCAGCGATCCTTCCATGTGCGTGAAGTAGAAGCCGCGCCATGGCCCCGACGAGCCCTGCCATGGCCACGTCGCCTCGGGCCCGTTGTCGCTGGTGAACACGAACAGCGTGTTCTCGCGGATGCCGAGCGCGTCGACGGAATCGAGGATTTCGCCGACGTGAGCGTCCATCTCCGCCAGCGAATCGGGAAAATCGCCGTAGCCCGTGCGGCCCGCGAAGCTCGGATTCGGCAGCGTTGGGAAATGCACGAGCGTGAACGGGACGTACGCATAAAACGGCGTGCCGGCACGCACGCTGCGTGTCATGAAGTCGATCGTGCGACGCGTGATCGCCGCGTCGATGAGGCGGCGCTGCTCCAGGTCGTACACCTGCAGCGCGCGGCTCTTTTCGCCCTTGCGCCCTTCCATGATCCGCGTGAACGCGACGCCGGCCGCCTTCGCGGACGGGTCGGAAGGCCAGAGCGACTCGTCGGTCGTGCGCGGAATGCCGTACCACTCGTCGAACCCCTGGTCGTTCGGCAGCCGCCCGTCTTCGCTGCCAAGGTGCCATTTGCCGAAATGGGCCGTAGCGTAGCCGGCGCCCGACAGCAGCTTAGCGATCGTCACTTCCCACTGTACGAGGCCTTCGGCCCCGCCGCCGATTGGAATCGAATGCGTTCCCGAACGGATAGGAAAGCGGCCCGTCATGATCGCCGAGCGGCTCGGCGTGCATTGCGCCTCGACATTGAAGTTCGTGAGCCGCGTGCCTTCCGTTGCCAGCCTGTCGATGCGCGGCGTCGGCGCACCGCGCACGATGCCCCCGCCATAGCAACCGAGCTCGCCATAGCCGAGGTTGTCCATCAGGATGAAGACGATGTTGGGCTTGCCGGTCGGCGCGGCCGAAGCGCTTGTCGATGCCGCAGCAGTGGGCTGTTGCGCAAAGGCGCGGTCGCCGGGGCCGAGAGCCCATGCAGCGGTCAAAGCCGCTGCGTGGCGCAACCAGTCACGCCGTTCCGGCAGCGCGGCAATCGGCCCATCGGACGACTGTTTGATGGTCACGGACCTCCCGATGGCGCGATGGGAACGTGCTTTGCGACCGCCGTGTCGAAGAAGGCCATCAGATGGATCGCGTCGGGGTTGGGCGCAAGCGTCCGGCTCTTCCAGCGCGACAGGCTCGAGACGCTCCGTCAGTCGCGCGCCAGCGCCGCTGCGAGCTTGCGCTCGAGGTCGACGTACGCGTCACTCGCGACGTCGTAGATCACCTTGATCACCCTGCCCCCCGAAAACGCGAAGCTCGGCTTGTATTCGCTGCTGACCGCGTCGCCGCTGTCGCGGCCGACGCACAGACCTTCCCCCGCGAGCGCATAGTGACCGGTTTGGGTGCGGAACGGCTTCGTCTCGGCGACTTCTTCGTCGACGTAGAGCGTCATCTGTCCGAGCGCCTCGTGGTTCGGGCTGACCCTTTCCTTGACGAATTCGACGCCCACGACGTGCTTGCCGAGTGCGGGCGCCGGACAGCTCAACCGTTGCTCCGGTGCCATGCCGAGGAAGTTGTAGATGAAGACCAGCTTGCCGCCCTTGACGAACATCGTGTAACCGCCGAAGCGCGATCCTTGCGAGACGATGACTCCCTGTGAATCGCCGGTGAATTCGACCTCCGCGAAGATCTTGAACGACGCGCCCAGCGTTCGGACCGCGGACGCTTCCGGCACTTCGGTCGTACCGGGGTAGTACGCATAGCGCCCGCCGGCCGGCGCCTCGGCCTTGTATTCGAGGCTGTGAATGCCGACGACGCCATAGTCGTTGAGCGGCAGCACGTTGTTCCTCTTCGCCTCCGACAGCCACAGGGCGGCGAGATCCTTCACCTTCTCGGGATGCTTGTCGGCGAGATCCTCCGCCTCCGAGCGGTCGGCATCCGTATGGAAGAGCTGCCAGCGGTCCTTGTCGAAGTTGCCCTTGTCGACCAACGGCCCGTGCTCGGTCGAGGCCTTCCACCCCCTGTGCCAAATGCCGCGTGTGCCGAGCATCTCGTAGTATTGCGTCTCCTTGCGCGTAGGCGCGTTGCCTTCGTCGAAGCTGTAGCGCATCGAGACCCCTGCGAGCGGCGTCTGCCTCGCGCCCTCGACGACGTCGGGAAATTCCAGGCCGCAACACTCGAGGATGGTCGGGACGATGTCCGTGCAGTGGTGATACTGATGCCGCACCTCGCCTCGGGCCTTGAAACCCTTCGGCCAATGGATGACCAGCGGATCCGCGGTCCCGCCCGCGTATTGCGAATAGCGCTTGAACATCCGGTAAGGCGTCGAGAAAGCAACCGCCCATCCCGTCGGATAGTGGTTGTAGGTGTCCGGCGATCCTAGCCGATCGATCGCCGCCAGGTTGTCCTTGATGTCGTCCGGGTATCCATTGAAGAACCGGTTCTCGTTGACCGATCCGCCGGGGCTCCCTTCACCCGATGCTCCGTTGTCGGCGCAGTAGAAGATCAGCGTGTTGTCGAGCTGTCCCGATTCCTCGAGGTAGTCGATGACGCGGCCGATCTGGACGTCGGTGTATTCCGAGAACGCCGCGTACACTTCCGCCATCCGGCTGAAGAGCTTTTTCTCCTCTGCGGAGAGCGACTTCCAGGGCCTAACCATGTCGCCGTCGATGAAGGTGCCTGCGCTCATCGGGTTGACCGGCGTGAGCTTCGTGCCCTTCGGTAGGATCCCCTTCTCGACCATCCGCGCGAGCACCCACTCGCGATAAGCCTCGTAGCCGTCGTCGAACTTTCCCTTGTACTTCTCGATGTAATCCTTCGGCGCGTGGTGTGGCGCATGGTTCGCGCCCGGGCAATACCACAAGTACCAGGGCTTGTCGGGCCGCGACTGCCTGGTGTCGCGAAGAAATGCGATCGCCTTGTCGGCGAGATCCTTCGACAGGTGATAGCCGTCCTCAGGCGTGTACGGCTGATCGACGAAGTGGTTGTCCTCGATCAGCTCCGGGTACCACTGGTTCGTCTCGCCGCCGATGAACCCGTAGAAGCGGTCGTAGCCGAGACCGAGCGGCCAGTGCTTGCGGTTCGCCGCGATATCGAAAGCGTCGACTGGGACGTTGTGGTTCTTGCCGATCCAGAACGTGCTCCAGCCCGCGTTGCGCAGCACCGTCGCGATCGTCGCGTTCTCGGGCGGGATATGGCCCGCGTAACCGGGAAATCCCGCCGCCGATTCGGCGATCGTGCCGAATCCGTTCTGGTGATGATTGCGCCCGGTCAGGAACGTCGAGCGCGTCGGCGAACACACCGAAGTCGTGTGCCACTGCGTGTACGTCAATCCGTTGCGGGCGAGGCGATCGAGCGTCGGCATGTTGATGCGCCCGCCGTACGTCGACCACGCGGCGCATCCGGTGTCGTCGTAGAGGATGACGAGAACGTTCGGCGCGTCCTCCGGCGCCTTGGGATCGAGGAACGCGCTCCAGTCCGGCTTCGAGTCGCGAATGTCGAGGCTGATCGTTCCCTTGAATTTCGACGTCATTGATAGCTCCTTCACCCCACGACTCGAAACCAGCCGGTTTCCGCGTACCGTCGAACGCCGGCACCTGCGGGCCATGGATCCGAAGATTTGCGAAGTCCTTGCGTGATCCCGGACGTCTTTCGTGCCTCGCTCATCACTTTCCGGGAAATAGCGGCATCGCGAGGCTCAGCCACACGTTCCATCCTTCGGCCCGGTTCTCGGCGCCGAACTCCCAATAGCCCTTCAGGTTGACGTAGCCCTTCTCCTTGCCGACCGGGAAGAAGTAGCCCGCCTGCGGACCGATGCCGAACACACGCGACTTGAACGCGCCCAGCGTCGCGCCGGCACCGCTGTCTCCGCTCAGTTGCTGATAGGCATACCCGACGACTCCGATCTGCGTGTCGTCGCGTACCAAATACGACGCCGCCCAGTCGACATGGCTGTCAATCCCGTTCCGGTAATCGGTATCGGGGTTCTCCCCGTTGTAGGTGAGCCCACCGACAATGGAGAACTCGAGCTTCCGCGCCGGATTGAAATACGTGTAACCGCCGCCGGCGTCGAGCGACCAGTGATTCGTGCTGAGGTTCGCGAGCCGTCCGAGCCGGTACGCGCCGGTCGGCACGCCGAACATCGCGTACGTCATGCAGTAATTGACGCCTTCGTGCCATTTCAGCGTGCCGAGGCCGTACAGGTCCGAGCCGCCCGTGATCTCGTCGGTGCGGCTGCGCGCGATCGTATTGCCGAGCGCATCGGCGACCGCAATGTCGGCAGTCGCACGCTGATGCCCCACCGCCCAGCCGAGGCCGAACGCCGCCTGCGCACCCCATACCGGTTGCGTGAACGTGTACGTCGGAAAGAAGAACAGCAGGTCGGCCTTCGCGTCGATGCCCGCGGTCAGATTGCCCCCGACGATGAAATTCTTCTGGCCGCCTGCATCCGCGGACACGTGCAGCCAGACGACCGGCAGCGCGAACCCCGGTTCGCCCGGGACTGCCGCGAGACTTCCGAACTGGCCCGGCGCCCAGAAGCTCACGCCACCTTCGTCGGCGCGCGCGTTGGATACGATCAACAGCGCAGCCGAGGTGACGAGCAACGTCGGCAGCGGGCGGCGTCCAGTGTGCTGAAGGGGTGGCTTCGCGGGAGAGGATTTCGTCCGCGCCGGCATTGCATTCATTCGGGAAAGAGCAGTGTCACAGTGAGGCGCGCACCCCACCCATGCGGCCCGGTCGTCGGGCTGTCCGCGTAATAGCGTGCACCGGCCCCGATGCTGAGCGGCTGCCGACCGATGCGTGTCAGCTTCGAGACGGTCACATTGAGCGGCAGCGTCCACTGGTCGTGCTTCCAGTCGTACGTCGCCTCGGCATTGAGCCCGAACGTCCACGCATCTTGGGTCGTGTAGCTCACGAGCGGCTGAAGGAAGGTGCTGCTGATGTTCTGCGGTCCGCTGCCGCCGACGGACCACAGGTGATTGGCGAGCGCGCCGTAGGTCCAGCCCGAGTGTTGCCGCACGACGACGCCCGTCGGGCCGAGCGCCCATTTGTCCGCGCTGATGAAGTCCGTACCGGTCGGGATCAGGAGCGCAGGACCGACGCCCCAGATGATCCCGTTCTCGCTCGGCTTCGCGGGGGCGAAGAAGAACTCACCTGTGACGTCGCCGATTCCGCTCTGGCTGCCGTCTCCGAGGAACGGAATGCGTTGCTCGACCACCGGGACGATCACGCGCGCGATGAGGTTCCAGTCCGGCGTGAGACGAACGGGTATCACCGGTTGCACGTTGAGCTGGAACTTGTGTCCGCTGCGGTCGGGGCCGTATTCGTGATCCCAGTTGAACTGGAACGGCACGCTGATCAGCGACGAGACCGGGTTGTTGAGCTTCGTGGCGAGTTCCTGGTCGCTCGCGTTCTCCTGCGCCGGCACCGGGCCGGCGGCACCCAGGACGATGATTGCGCAGAGCCACCACAACGGGCCGCACGGCCTGCGCCGCAAACGGGATTTCCTGACCGTGCTCATGGCGGTAAAACGTTCGGAGTGCCGTCGCGCGCGGGCCGGCGAACGGGATCGAGCACGCCTCGCACCGTTTCCAGCAGCGTTCTGCCGGAAAACGGCTTCGTCAGGAACGCAACGGCGCCGGCCGCGAGAGCCTGCGCGCGCGCCTCCGGGCTGTCGAAGGCCGTGATGAAGATCACCGGCGGCAAGGCGACCATCGTGGCCAGGCGCGTGCAAAGCTCGAAACCGTTCATCTCGGGAAGCTGCACATCGACGATGAGGCACCTCACGCCGACCAGGGTGTCGCTCGCGAGCAGCACCTCGCCCGACACGTAGGCCTTTGCGCCGATGCCGGCGAGACGCAGGATGCGCGCAAGTGCCCGGCTCATGCTCGGGTCGTCCTCGACGATCACCACCGTTGCCGACTCCGGGCCGTGCACAGGCGCGCCCCCCAATGCCGCGATTCCGATCGCCACCGCGTATCGCATCCGCGCCCATACTCCACGCGCGCGCGCGCAGGGGCAATTGACCCTGGGGGCAAGGGGCGTTGCACCAAGGGGCAGCGACGCGCTCGTATCGAACGCACGCCTCCGTGCGGGTCGCCGCGGCGCGAGGCAGCGCTCGCGCACGTTCCGGCCCGCCGGCCGGGTGCTACGGATGTGCGGCGTTCTCGAGCCGGTTGCCCACGCCCACCAGCTCGGCGAGAGACCCGACTTCCATCTTGTCCATCACGTTCGCGCGGTGCGCCTTCACCGTGCGGATCGACGTCCCGAGCTCGTCGGCGATCTGCTTGTTGAGCTTGCCGTGGATCACCCGTTCGAAAACTTGCCGCTCGCGCGTAGTCAGCGTCGCGAAGCGGTTGTGCAAGCTGCGTAACTCGGCGCGGTGCGCGCGCGCGTCAGCGTCACGGGCAATCGCCGCGCGCACGGCGGCCAGCAGCGCGTCACGCTTCACCGGCTTGGTGAGGAAGTCGACTGCACCGGCCTTCATCGCGCCCACGCTGGTTTCGATGTCGCCGCGACCGGTCAGGAAGACGATCGGGAGAGATTCGTCGATCTTGCCGAGCACCGCCTGCAGCTCGACGCCGCTCATGCCTGGCAGACCGACGTCGAGGACCAGACAGCCACCGGCATGGCCGCGCACGGCGAGGAACTCGACCGCGGATGCGTAGCCGCGAACCTCGAATCCCGCAATGCGCAGCATCCGCGTCAGCGCAGCGCGCACCGAGGCGTCGTCGTCGACGACGTGCACGACCGGGCCGGTGGACGTCATCGCATCGCGTTCACTGGACTACCCTCCGCGCATCGCGCTTCGGGGCAATTCGCCCTCGGCGCGGCCCGTCGGGCTCATGCCCGCGGGTGGCGCCTCGACCCGCAGCGTGAAGCGGAACACGGCACCGCCGTCCGGATGGTTTTCGGCGGTGATGTGGCCGCCGTTCGCTTCTACCAGCGTACGGGCGATGGAAAGGCCGAGTCCCATTCCATGCTCCTTCGTCGTGAAGAACGAGTCGAAGATCCGCTCGCATTGCCCCGCCGGAATCCCATGTCCCCAATCGCGGATGCGCACCTCGACATCGCCGCGCTCCGTCTGCGCGGTCGAGAGCTCGAGCCGCCGCCGACCCGCAGCCATGTCGACGACCGCGTCCATTCCGTTGAACAGCAGGTTCAGCAGGATCTGCTGTACGTGAATGCGGTCGCCGTGAACGAGTGGAACTGTCGCGAATCGCGAAACCAGCGCCACGCCGCGACGCCGCGCGGTGGTGCTGGCAAGCCGCAGCACCGCGCGTGCGAGCTCGTTCACGTCGAAGCGCACGAACGCGATTTCGCGCTTGTTGGCGAGAGCCCGAATGTGGCGGATCACCTCGCTCGCCCGCAGGTCGTCGCTGCGGATGTCCTGGAGGATCTGGCGCAGCTCGTCGCTGCCATGCTGCCCGGTGTCGAGCAGCATTTCCGCGGCGTCGACGTTGGCAAGTATCGCCGACATCGGCTGGTTGATCTCATGCGCGATCGACGCGGTGAGCTCACCCATTGCCGCGAGGCGTGACGCCTGCGCGAGTCGCTGGCTCAACTCGTCCGTTTCCCGACGCTCCGTGATGTCGGTCAGCGTACCGATCATCTGCGATGGCGGCCCCCCGGTCCTTTCGCGCACGACCAGACCCTGCTCGTGCACGTGCGTATATCGCGCGTCGTTCCGGCGCAGGCGGAACTCGGAGTCCCAGTGGCCGCCGCCACCTTCCACGGCGCCCAGATGCGCGGCCAGGACCCGCTCGCGATCGTCGGGATGAATGAGCGCTGCGAAGGCCGCGAACGTCGGAGGGGTGGTCGCCGCGAGGTAGCCGAACGGCGCAAGTCCGTGTCCGCTGAAGCGCACGGCGTCCGACGATAAATCACGCTCGTAGACGGCATCGTTGGTTGCCTGCAGCAGCAGATGGAACAGCCGGTCGCTCGCGCGGCGGGATTGCTCGGCACGCCGTCGCTCTTCCAGCGCTGCCGCGAGGCACAGCAGCGTCGGACCGGCGAAGATCAGGAAGAGCTGCACCGAAAACGCATTCTCGGCGGGTAGCCGCGTGCCGAGCGGCCCGAGCCCGTGACCCGTTCCCCAGATGACCAGCGTCGCGACGATCGCAAATGCCCCGCTTGCGCCCTGCGGACCGAACCGCAGCGTCGCCCAAAGCAGGAACGGGAGCGGCAGGTAGATGAGCGCAGGCGTGACGGTAGACGTGAGGGTCGAGTCGAAGACGACGAGCGTCACCGCGAGAAGTCCCGCGATCAGCGCGCCGGCCTCGAGCGCCCCGGCGCGCCCGGAGGCGACGAGACCGCTGCGCCGGCTCGCGTGCCAGGTGACGATCACCGGCACCACGGTAAGCGCCGCGGTGACGTTCGACAACAGGCGCGTGCGCCAGACAATCCAGTACGGACTGTCCCCGAAGCGATTGAGCGCGACGAATGCGGCGTCGAGGAACGACGAGGCGAAGGCGGCGACGAAAGCCGCGACCATGAATGCGCTGACGTCGCGCAGCGTGGCGAACGTGAGCGGCTGCCGGAGGAGCAACTGCAGGCAGGCCGCGCCGATCATCGCTTCGGACATGTTGCTGACGAACCAGCAGAGGACCATCGCGATCGGCACGCCGCCCTGCAGTTCCGCGAGCAGATGAGCCGGAAGGGCGGCGGCGACAACCACCCACCACGATCCCGCGGGCAGCAGCAGCATGGCACCGAACGCGACCGAGTTGGGCGGCCACAGGACCGAGATCGGGTTCGGAACGAAGGTGAGCGCGAGCCCGAGGCGCGCGCCGAGGTAATACCCGACGAATACGAAGACCGCTACGCGCAACGGATGCGGATGACCTTCGCCCCGGCGCGCAATCGCCGCCGCAAACGCAGTCATTGACCTGCGGTGACCGCGCAATACGGCGACACGAGCTGCGAAGGCCATGGGGCGCCTCGAAACCGGGGCCCGTAGCATAACTCTTTCGACTATCGCGCCTGGCCGAGCACGAGTTGCGGCAGCCGCGTCGTCCGCGGTGGCCACAGCGTTATGGCCAGCAGAATGACGAGCAAGGGCACCCGAAAGGGCAGCGTCGCGCGCGTCACCCGCTCGAACGATATGTTCGCGACCCTCGCCGTCACATGGAGAACGACGACTGGCGCTCAATACGTCGCGCGTCCTCCCGACGCGTCGAGCACCGCCCCGGTCGTGAACGAGCAGTCCGCCGATGCCGCCCACGCGACGAGCGCCGCGAGTTCGTGGACCTCGACCGTTCGGCCGCGCGGAATCTTCGAGACCATGTAGTCGATGTGCGCCTGCGTGATCTGGCCGAGGATCGCCGTACGCGCAACGGCGGGCGTGATCGCGTTCACCGCGATGTCGTAGGTCGCGAGCTCCTTGCCGAGCGACTTCGTGAGCCCGATCAGCGCGGCCTTCGACGCCGAGTACGCCGACGCATTCGGATTCCCTTCCTTGCCGGCGATCGACGCGATGTTCACGATGCGCCCGTAGTTCTGCGCGATCATGCCCGGCACCAATGCGTGGCAGCAATTGAAGGGGCCGTCGAGGTTGACGCGCATCGTCGCCTGCAATTCCTCGAGCGGGTACTGCCACAGCGGGGCCGTCGGCCCGGCGATGCCGGCGTTGTTGACCAGGATGTCGACGCGGCCGAACGCCGCTAGCGTCGCGTCCTTCGCAGCCTCGACGCTGCGCGGATCGGCGACGTCCACGTCGAACGCGCGCGCGGCATCGCCTATCTCACGGGCGGTCGTGCGCGCAAGCGCGATGTCGCGATCCCAGAGCGCGACCTTGGCGCCGGAAGCGACGAAGCGCTCTGCGATCGCGCGGCCGATGCCCTGGGCACCGCCGGTCACGACGGCGACGCGGTTTCCGAGGTCGATCTGATTGGCCATTGCGTCTTTCATATAACGTACACGACGCGAGCATATACGAAACGGCGCAGTCCGATGGGCGCCGCGTCGACGCATCGCGCCGTATCCCGCGGGGGATCCGCCGCAACCCGGCGCGGCAGGCCGGGGACCCGACTGGCGGGGGCGCCACGACAGCGCGATTGGTGCGAAGATGCGCGCGTGCTCGAGACCGCTGACGACCGCCTTCCCGCGCTGCGCCCGCGCGCCCCCGGCGAGCCGATCGACGTCATCGTCCGGACCACGTGCGAAGCCTCGCGGCGAAAGTCGCTGCAGCGTGCCGTCGCGAGCGTCGTCGCCCAGCGCGGCGTCGCGGCCCGGCCCGTGGTCGTCGTCGCCGGCCCGCGGCCCCAGCCGCTGCCGAAGCTTGCGTCCCGCAATGGCATCCGCGTTCATCGCATCGGAGCGGAAGCTTCGCCCGGCCGAGCGCTGACGATCGCGCGGGGACTGGTCGACGCGCCGTTCTTCGCGTTCCTCGACGACGACGACGAGCTGCTGCCCGACGCCCTGGCCACCCGGGTTGCGATCCTGCACGCGGAGCCGCGCGTGCAGGCCGTCGTGACCACGGGCTATGTCATGCGCGGCCACACGCGACGCATGCACATCGGCGACATCACGCGTCACCAGGACGACCCGCTGCGGGGCATCATCGAACGCTGCTGGCTCGCGTCGTGCGGCGGGCTGTTCCGCACGGCTGCCGTGCCGCCGGCGGTGTTCGACGCGCTCCCCGATCTTTGCGAGTGGACGTGCGTGGCCTTCCGGCTGGCGCTGGCCTCGTGCCCGATTCGCTTCGTCGACCGTCCCACGTACGTCGTGCACGACCGCGCAGGCTCGCTGTCGAAGAGCGACGCGTTCGTCGCGGCGTCGCTGCGCGTGCTCGATACCATGCGCGCCGCGCAGCTGCCGGCCGCCGACCGCAGGCACCTTGCGCACAAGCACCGCGCGGCGCTGCACGCCGCCGCCGAGCGGTGCCGGCGAGCGGGCAACGTCGGCCAGGCGTGGCGCTATCATCTGCGGAGCATGCAGCCGCCGGGAACGCTCCGATATGCGGCCTATACGCGCAAGCTCGTGTGGAACGGCAATGTCGACGCCGCCTGATGCCGCATCCCGCGTGCGGGAGGCCGCCTCCCCGCCGCCCGCGATCAGCGTCGTCGTCTGCACGCGCGATCGCGCACGCCGGCTTTCCGCATGCCTGCGCCATCTCGCGCACGCCCGAAGCGCCTGCGATCATGCGTCGGAAATCATCATCGTCGACAACGGGTCGCGCGACGAGACCCGCGATGTCGTGCGGGCCCATGCCGAAGCGCGACCCGTCCGCTACGTGCTTGAAGCGCAGCCCGGGTTGTCGATGGCGCGCAACCGCGGCATCGCCGCGGCGCGGGGAGCGCTTGTCGCGTTCACCGACGACGACTGCAACGTGGATCGCGATTGGATGCAGGCGGTCATCGATGCATTCGCAAGCCGCCCGGAGCTCGCGATCCTGGGCGGCATGGTCGCGCCTGCCGGCGACAGCGATCGAACGGTGTCGCTGCGCATGCACGCCGAGGCGAGGAACGTGGCATCGGCCGATGCCATCCTCGCGACGATGAGCGGCTGCAACATGGCCTTCCGCCGCGACGTGTTCGAGCGCATCGGCTTGTTCGATCCGGCATTCGGCAAGGGCCGCCGCATAGGCTCGGCTGAAGATCTCGATCTCATGTACCGGGCGCTTCGGCGCGGACTGTCGATCGTCTATCTGCCGCACGTCGTCGTGCGTCATGCGCACGGCCGCGACAGCGCGACAGCGGTCGCCCAAGTCAACCGCGAATACGTCCGGGGCCGTGGCGCCTTCTACTGGAAGTTCATCACCGACCGCGAGGTCGCCCGCATGGCGTACTGGGAAATCTCGGGCCTGCTCCGCCGGAAGCGGCGCGGCACCGGGGCGTGGCGCACGCTGCGGATGCTCGCGGCGGGCGCCGCGTGCCAATCGTTGTTCGGCCTACGCGGCGCCGCCCCGCGCTGATTCGCCGGCGCATCGAACATGGAACGCAAAGTCGCGCTGCTCGGCATCGACGCGGGCAATCGCTACCTGATCGAGCGGTGGGCGGCCGAAGGCGCGATGCCTGCGCTGCAGTCGCTGCTGCGCAAAGGGCTTCGCGGCAACACGATGAGCCTCCCCGGGTTGTTCACCGGCGCGACATGGCCGTCGTTCCAGACCGGCGTCAATCCGGCGAAGAGCGGCGTCTATTCCTGGATGCAGCTCGCCCCGGGCTCGTACCAACCCTATCGCTGCCTCACCGGTGAGCGGCTTCGACGCAGGCCCTTCTGGCGCTACCTGAGCGACGCCGGGCGCCGCGTCACGATCCTCGACGTGCCGCTGTCCGGGTTGACGGAAGGTTTGAACGGCGTGCAAACCGTCGAATGGGGCGCGCACGACGCGCAATACGGCTTCACGACGTGGCCGCACGCGCTCGCGCGGGAGATCGAGGCACGCTTCGGCCGCCACCCGCTGCACGACATCTGCAACGGCGATCGCGACACCGCGGGCTACGTCGAGTTTCGCGACAAGCTGGTGCGCGGCATCGCCACCCGCGCGGACATCACCCGGCACTTCGTGCGCCGCGGCGACTGGAATTTCCTCGCGCAGGTGTGGAGCGAAAGCCACTGCGTCGGCCATCAGTGCTGGCACATCCACGATCCGAGCCACCCGCGGCACGATGCGGCGCAGGCGCGCGAGGTCGGCGACCCGCTGAAGCAGGTGTACGTCGCCATCGACGCCGCGATCGGTGAAGTGCTCCGCGCGCTTGACGACGACACGACGGTGATCGTTCTCGCGAGCCACGGCATGGGTTACAAGTACGGGCCGCAGTTCCTGCTGGAGAAGATCCTGCTCGCGCTCGGCGTCGCGGCGCCCGCCTCCGCTCCCCCGCCGGCCGCGGAGGCGCGCCGGATCCGCGACAACTTCGACCCGCTTCTCACATGGGGCTGGCGACACGTGCCCGCGGCCCTGCGCGAGTTGCTGCAGCCGATTCGCGCGCCGCTGCGGGATTACATGCTGCCGGACCGCAAGCCGCGTCCACCGCTCGTGAATCCCGCGGAAAGCAAGTGCTTCGTCGTCGAGAACAACCATGCGCACGGCGGCATTCGCGTCAACCTGGCCGGCCGCGAGCCCAACGGCCGGATCGCCCGCGGCCCCGACCTCGATGCCTTCTGCGCGGACCTCACGCGCGATCTGCTCGACATCGTCGACCTGGACAGCGGCCACCGCGTGGTCGCGCGCGTTCTGCGCACGGACGATCTCTATCGCGGCGAGCATCGCGACCTGCTGCCCGACCTGCTCGTCGAATGGTCGAGCCACGCGCCGATCTCGAAGATTCGCCTGGGCTCCGAAAAGATCGGCGAGATTGTCGGCGAGTACCGCTTCTGCAGGAGCGGCGATCACTTTCCGGGCGGCATGTTCGTCGCGACCGGACCCGGCATCCGGCCCGGCACGCTCGAGGGCACGGTCTCGATCATGGATTTCGCGCCGACGTTCTGCCGCATGCTCGACGTGGACCTGCCGGACGTCGACGGCAGGCCGATCGACGAGCTCGTGACGCCGGCTGCCGTGCCCCTCGCGTGACTCCGGAAGCGCGGGCGAGTCTCGGCCGCAGCATGGCGGCCGGCGCGGGATGGATGATCCTGATGCGCCTGGCCGATCGCGGCATCGGCCTCGTCAGCCTCGCGATCCTCGCCCGCCTGCTGCTGCCCGAGGATTTCGGGCTGGTCGCGCTCGCCGTCTCGATCATCGCGCTCGTCGACATGTTCGGCCAGTTCGGCGCCGACGTCGCGCTGATCCAGAATCAGCATGCCGAGCGGCGCCACTACGACAGCGCCTGGACGCTCAATCTCGCAACGGCCACGGCGATGTCGCTGGTGCTCGCTGTCGTCGCCAGGCCGGCGGCCGCGTTCTTCGCCGAGCCGCGCGTCGAGGGCATCGTATACTGGCTGGCGCTCGCCAACGTCTTCGGCGCCTGCACGAACATCGGTGTCGTCGACTTCCGCAAGCGCCTCGAATTCCGCAAGGAGTTCTCTTACCTTTTCAGCGCGCGCGCGCTCTCCACCATCGTGACGCTCGTGCTCGCATGGCAATGGCGCGAGTACTGGGCGCTTGTCGCAGGCACTTTCGCGCAGGTGTTGATCCGCGTCGCGCTGAGCTACTCGCTTTCGCCGTATCGCCCGCGCCTGTCGCGCGCCGGATTGCCCGAGATCTTCCGCTTTTCACGGTGGATGCTGCTGCAGAACGTCCTGCAGGGATTGACCGATCGCGCGAGCACGCTCGCGATCGGCCGGCTCGCAGGGGCCGAAGCGCTGGCAAAATACAACGTCGCCTACGAGATCGCGAATCTCGCGACGACGGAGCTCGCTGCCCCGATCCGCCGGGCCATGCTGCCGGGCTTCGCGCGCATGGCGGGCGATCTGCGCACGCTGCGCGACGCATTCGTGCGCACGGCCGGCGTGATCGTGCTCGTCGGACTGCCGATCCCGATCGGCATCGCGCTGACGGCGCCCCGCATCGTCGACGTGGTGCTTGGCCCGAAATGGCTCGCCGCCATCCCGCTGCTGCAGGTGCTCGCGCTGCACGGCGTGCTGCGCGCCTTCAGCACCAGCAGCCACGTCGTCTACCTCGCGGTCGGCAAGCCGCGGCTCACCGCAATGCTGACCGCGGTGCGACTGTGTGTCCTCGTCCCGGCGCTCGTCGTGATGACGATGAAAGCGGGCGCGCTGGGTGCCGCCTGGGCGACCGTTGTAGCGGCCGCGCTCATGTGGATCCTCGATTTGGCGCTGCTGTACCGCGTGCTGCGTTTCGACCCGCGCGCGCTGTTCGGCGTGACGTGGCGCCCGATCGTCGCCGCGCTGGTGATGGCGCTCGCCGTCCGCTATGGTGAGACCCTGCTGCCGGCTGCAGGCACGGTCGCGACCGCCGCCGTGTCGCTTGCCGCGCTCGTGGCGATCGGCGCGCTCGCTTATGGACTCGCGAGCTTCGCGCTGTGGCGCATCTGCCTGCGCCCGCCCGGCGCGGAAAGCGCCGTCTTCGGTATGCTGCGGCAAATCCGGCCGCAGCGCTCGTAACGATCAGGAAGTGACGAGCTCGATCTGCGTGCCCAGCACCCTGACCCGATCGCCTTCGCGCAGCAGCGGCTCGTAGCGCTGCTGGAGCACGCGGGTGTCGCCGCGATCCATCTTCACGGTGACATCCCAGCGCGGCTTCTGATACGCGTTCGGACGCTTCGCGTACACGGCACCGCCGGCGGCGCCGATCAGCACCAGGCCCCGGTTCCCTTCGGAGCCGAAGGCGAACGCCGTGCGGCCTTCGTTGCCGGACGTGAGCGACGATGGCGCCGCCACGACGCCGAGCGGCGTCCACTGCTCCTCCTCGTAGGACGTGCGGATCGACGTGACGACGCCGCAGTTGTCGCAGGACGCGGGCGCGGGTGTCATCTGGGCGACCGCGGCGCCGGCCAGCGCCAGCAGCACCGCGCCGATCCGCAGGTCAATCCGGAAGCGCATTGAGGTAGAACATCGCGTTGACGAGGGCGCTCGGCCGGCCGAGCGGCGCGAGCCATTGCTGGAAGATCTGATCGATGTCGCCGCGCTTGTAGAGATCGACCAGCGCGCGGTTCACCGCGAGGCGAAAATCAGCATCGTCGCGGCGCACGACGATCGCGTACGGCTCGAACGAGAAATCGTCGGGGAGCACCGAGAGCTCGCTCGTCCGGAGCATCAGCTGCGTGAGCACGATGCGGTCGCCCGCGTACGCGTCGGCACGACCTTCGCGCACCGCGGCCGCACCCTCGTCGGGCCGGACCACCGGGACGATCGTCGCCTTCGCCCCCGCGAGATCGAGCGCCGCGCGCAACGCGCGCTCCGTCGTCGTGCCCGGAATCACGGCGACGCGCCGTCCGCCGAGGTCGACGAGACGCTTCACCTGCGATTGCGTCTTCACCGCGAGCGCGCCGCCGTCGACGAAGATCGGCAGGCTGAAGTCGACACGCTCCATGCGCGACAGCGTGATCGTCGTGGTGCCGCATTCGGCGTCGGCGCGGCCCGAGGTCACCGCTTCCACGCGGTTGTCGGCGTCGACGGGAATCCATTGGACGTCGAGGCTCGCAAGGCCGAGCTGCCGCTGGACCGCCGCTGCGACGCGCGTGCAGAGCTCGGCCGTGTAGCCGCGCACCTTGCCGTCGCGGTCCTTGAACGAGAACGGCGCGGCGCCGTCACGGTACGCGAAGACGATCGTGTGCCGGTCGCGGATGCGATCGAGCGTTCCGGCGGCGGCGTCCGCTGCCGCCAGCGCGATGAGGACCAGCGTTGCGCAGGCGAACGTCAGTTTTGAAATCGCGCGATTCAATTGGCAGATCCGATCGATGACCGCGCGCGAGTGTAACATCGCGATGCGTGGTCGAGGAAGCGCGCACGCTTCGCATCATGGCCGCATCCGGAGCGACTCGCGCGCGGAGTACGGTGAAAAAAGTGAAGACGAGGCGCGTCGTTGTGGCGCTTTTCATCGCGGCGCTTGTCGCGGCGGGCTGCTCGAAGGAGACGCCGGCGCCGCCTGCACCCCCGCCCGCGAAAGTCGTCGCCATGCAGGTCGTCCAGCGCGACGCCGACGTCATCACTGAGCTCGTCGGCCAGGTGAGCGCGGTGCGCGAAGTGCCGCTGCGCTCGCAGGTGAGCGGCACGCTGCAGAAGATCCTGTTCCAGGCCGGGCAGCGCGTGAAGCTGAACCAGCCGCTGTTCGTCGTCGATCCGCGGCCCTACCAGGCGTCGCTGTCCGAGGCGCAGGGTGCGATCGCCGATGCCGAGGCCACGCTCGCACGAGCACGCCAGGATGTCGCGCGCTACGAGCCGCTGCTGCCGTACAACGCGATTCCGCGCGCAACCTACGACGCCGCGGTCGCCGCCGAGAAATCCGCGCGCGCAGTGCTCGATCAGCGCAAGGCGGCCGCACAGCGCGCGCAACTCGACATCCGCAACACGGAAGTGCGCTCGCCGGTCGACGGGCAGATCGGCACGCAGCAGGTGGAGATCGGGGGACTCGTCGTCGCGAGCCAGACGGTGCTTGCCACCGTGTCGACGCTCGATCCCGTTTACGTGACGTTCAGCGTGCCGGAGGCGGATTACGTCCGGTACATGCGCACGCGCGAGTCGCAGACACCCGCCGAGCGTGAAGCGCGGGCGCGAGGCTTCGCGCTGATTCTGCCCGACGGCTCCCACTATCCGCACCGTGGCACGTTCGACTTCGTCGAGCCTGCGGTATCCGGCGCGACCGGCACGCTCGCGATCCGAACGCGCTTTCCGAATCCCGAAAACCTGCTCCGGCCGGGCATGAACGTACGGCTGCGCGTGCTCGTGGCCCAGGTGGCGGACGCGCTGATGGTCCCGCAGCGTGCGGTCACGGAGCTTCTCGGCCGCCAATTCGTGACGGTTGTCGGTCCTGACAACAAGGCGGAGCAGCGGCCCGTCGTGTTGGGCGAGCGCATCGGTGCGCTGTGGATCGTCGTGTCGGGGTTGCAGCCCGGCGAGCGCATCGTCGTCGACGGCACGCAGAAGGCACCACCCGGCGCAACCGTCGCACCCACGCTCGTCACCGAGGCGGAGCTCGATGCGCCGGCACCCCGAGCGCCCGGCGCATCGGCCACCGCGCCTGCCACTGCGGCTTCCAGCCAGCGCGCCGGCTCGCCGGGCACGGCGCCCGCGGCATCCCCAGCCAAGCAATAGCAGAGTCGGCGACGCGTGGCCCAGTTCTTCATCACGCGCCCGGTTTTCGCGATCGTCACGGCGCTCGTCATCCTGCTCGCCGGCACGATTGCCGGCATGCAGCTTCCGATCGCGCAATATCCGCGCATCACGCTGCCCACGATCGTCGTCGCCGCGACGTATCCGGGTGCGAACGCCGAAACCGTCGTCCAATCGGTCGCGCAGCCGATCGAGGCGCAGGTCAACGGCGTCGAGGGCATGCTGTACATGGAGTCGACGTCGTCGAGCGCGGGCACGTACCGGCTGAGCGTGACGTTCGGCCTCGAGCGCGACGCCGACACGGCGTCGGTGCAGGTGCAAAACCGCGTCGCCCAGGCCAACGCCAGCCTGCCGTCCGAAGCCCTCGCGGCCGGCGTCACGACGCGCAAGAGCACGCCGGACACGCTGATGTTCGTGACGCTCTATTCGCCGAAAGGCACGTACGACTCGCTGTTCCTCAGCAACTACATGAACATCAACCTCGTCGAGGCGATCAAGCGCGTCGACGGCGTCGGCGACGTGCAGGCGTTCGGCAGCGACTTCGGCATGCGCATCTGGCTCAAGCCGGACCGCATGGCGGAGCTCGGCATCACGACGTCCGACGTCGCGAGCGCGATCCGCGAGCAGAACGTGCAGGCGCCGGCGGGCCAGGTCGGCCAGTATCCGTCACCGCCGAACCAGGCGTTCCAGTACGGCGTCGAGGTTCGCGGCCGGCTGGTGACCGCGAACGAGTTCGGGGACATCATCGTTCGCGCGCGTCCCGACGGCTCGCTCGTGAAGGTGCGCGACATCGCGCGCGTCGAGCTCGGGGCGAAGGACTATTCGGTGCAGGCGCGCTTCAACGGCCGGCCGTCGGCGGCGTTCGGCGTGAGCCTAACGCCGGACGCGAGCGCACTTTCCGTGTCGGACGGCGTGCGCGCGTCGCTCGAGCAGCTCTCCCGCAATTTCCCGCCCGATCTTTCCTACCAGGTCGTCATCGACCAGACGGTGTTCGTCCGCGCGTCGCTGCAGGAGGTGCTGAAGACGCTCTTCGAGGCGACGGCGCTCGTCGCGCTCGTTGTATTCCTGTTCCTGCAAAGCGTGCGCGCGACGCTGATCCCCCTCTTTGCCATCCCGGTTTCGCTCGTCGGCACGCTGGCGGCGTTCTACGCGCTCGGCTTCACGCTCAACACGCTTACGCTGTTCGGCATGGTGCTCGCGATCGGCATCGTCGTCGACGACGCGATCGTCGTGGTCGAGGCGGTGCAGCATCACATCGACGAAGGCATGACGCCGCACGACGCGACCGTGCAGGCGATGAAGGAAGTTTCCGGGCCGGTCGTCGCCATCGCGCTCGTGCTCGCGGCGGTATTCGTGCCGGTGGCGTTCCTGGGCGGCATTGCGGGCGCACTGTACCGGCAGTTCGCGATCACCGTCGCCGTGTCCACGCTGCTGTCGGCGTTCGTCGCGCTGTCGCTGACGCCCGCGCTCTGCGCGATGCTGCTGAAGCCGGCGCCGGCCGACACCCACGGACGCCGCCGGACGAGCCGCTTCTTCGCGTGGTTCAACCGCAGCTTCGAACGGATGCTCGGCGGGTACGGGCGCGTCGTCGCGCTCGCGATCCGCCGGATGCTTTTGTCGCTTGGCCTCCTCGTCGCGTTCGGCGCAGGCGCGGTGTTCCTGTTCGGAGCGGTGCCGAACGAATTCGTCCCGCCGGAGGACCAGGGCTTTCTGATCGGCGCCGTAGCGCTGCCGGAGGCCGCGGCGCTCGAGCGCACGATGAGCGCCACCGAGCGCTTCGACGCCGAGCTTGCACGGACGCCGGGGGTCGTGCGCCGGATGATCGTCAACGGCTACAACATCCTGACGGGCAGCCAGCAGCCGAACGGCGCGCTGTTCGTCACCGCGCTCGCGCCGTGGGACGAGCGCACGACGCCGCAGACGAGCGTTAGCGGCATCATCGCGCACATTTTCGGCATCGGCGCCGGCATCCCCGAGGCGACCGTCGTTCCGCTCAATCCGCCCGCGCTGCCGGGGCTCGGCGCGTTCGGCGGCTTCTCGTTCAAGCTGCAGGACACGCGCGGCGGAACGCCGCTCGAGCTCGCGCGCGTCGCCGACGACCTCCTCGCGGCGGCGCGGCAGCGCCCCGAGATCGGGTCGATCCGCAGCAGCTTCAATCCGCGCACGCCGTCGTACCAGGTCGACATCGACCGCGAGAAGGCCAAGAAACTCGGCGTGCCGATCACCGACGTCTTCGCGGCGTTGCAGACGTACCTTGGCGGGCTGCAGGTCAACGACTTCAACCGCTTCGGCCGCAGCTACAAGGTCACGATGCAGGCCGAGCCGCAGTTCCGTGCGGACATCGATTCGATCCGGCTGTTCCACGTACGCAGCGCCGAAGGCGACATGGTGCCGCTGTCGACGCTCGTCACCGCGAACGCGACGAGCACCGCGTCGACGCTCAAGCGCTACAACCAGTTTCTCGAGGCCGACATCTCCGGCGACGCCGCATCCGGCTACAGCGCCAGCGCCGCCACCGCCGCGCTCGAGGCCGTTGCCGCGGAGACCCTGCCTGACGGCTACACGTACGAATGGTCCGGGCTTTCACTGCAGGAGAAGCAGTCGGCCGGGCAGACGCCGATCGTGTTCGGGCTTTCGATCGTCTTCGTGTTCCTGTTCCTCGCGGCGCTCTACGAGAGCTGGTCGGTGCCGTTCGCCGTGCTGCTCGCCGTGCCGATCGGCGTGTTCGGCGCGTTGCTTGCGCTGTTCGGCATCCACCTCACCAGCAACGTCTACGCGCAGATCGGCATCATCCTGCTGATCGGGCTGTCGGCGAAGAACGCGATCCTGATCGTCGAGTTCGCGAAAGTGCGCGTCGACGAAGGCGGCGACCCGGTAAATGCAGCCATCGCCGCGGCGAAGCTGCGGCTGCGGCCGATCCTGATGACGTCGTTCGCGTTCATCCTCGGCGTGCTGCCGCTTGCTCTCGCGACCGGCGCCGGCGCGGGGGCACGCGTGTCGATGGGCGTCGCCGTGTGCGCCGGCATGACGATCGCGACGCTGTTCGGCGTGTTCATCATTCCGGTTCTGTTCGTCGCGGTGGAGAGGCTCGCCATGCGGTTCTCGCGCTCGCCGAAGAAGGCGCCCGCCGCTGCACCGCCCCCGGCGCCGGCGAAACCAGTCCAGGAGCCTGGCGAGTGATGAGCGCGCGTCACAATGCGGCGGTTATCGTCGCGCTCGTCGCGGCAGGATGTGCAGTCGGCCCCGAGTACCGGCGCCCGGATGTCGATCTTCCGTCCGTGTATTTCCGGGCGGCCTCGCCGGCGGAAGCGGAATCCATCGCCGACGTAGGCTGGTGGCAGGTCTTCGACGCCCCGGCGTTGTCGGCGCTTATTCGCGAAGCGCTGGCCGACAACCTCGACCTGCGCATCACGGCCGCGCAAATCGCCGAGGCGCAGGCACAGGTCGCGGCGGCGCGCTCGCCGATCTTCCCGCAGGTAAGCGGCCAGTTGGTTGCCTCGCGCGGCAACAACAACACGGCGTTCGTCAACGCCAGCAGCTTCGTCGCCGCGCTGGCGCTCTCCTGGGAGATCGACCTGTGGGGCCGCTACCGCTACGCAACAGAGGCTGCGCGCGCCCAGTTCCTCGCCACCGAGGAAGGCCGCCACGGTGTCATCGTGTCGCTCGTCGCCGGCGTGGCCCAGCAGTACCTCACGCTGAACGGGCTGCGCCAGCGGCTCGGCATCGTGGAGCAGACGGCCAGGATCCAGCGCGATTCGCTGAATCTCGTGAAGTTGCTTGCGGAGCACGGCGTGCAATCGGCCACCGAAGTCCGCCAGGCCGAGACGCAGCTGCTCACCACCGAGAACCAGATCCCGGCGATCGAGCTTTCGCTCGCGCAGAACGAGGATGCGCTCGCCACGCTGCTCGGCAAGCCGCCCCGGTCGTTCGACATTGGTCCGGACTTGCCGGCCGGTACGCTGCCGCCGCGCGTGCCGCCGGGCATCCCGTCCGGGCTGATCGAGCGGCGGCCCGACATCCGGCAGTCGGAGCAGCAGCTCGTGGCCGCCCATGCGAACATCGGCGTCGCGCGTGCGCTCTTCTTCCCGACGATCTCGCTCACCGGCTCGCTCGGCCGCGCGAGCGACGTGCTGGTGGGGCTCGTCGATCGCGGCGGTGTTACGACCCACGCGGTCGGCGCCGCGGTCGGCATCCCGATCTTTCAGGGCGGCGCGCTCGTCGCCAACTACGACATCGCGGTTGCCCGCGCCGAGCAGGCGGCGGAACAATACCGGCGCACGATCGTTGTCGCGCTGCGCGAGGTGTCGGACGCGCTCGTCGCCTACGATCGTGACGGCGCGGAGGTCGAGGGGAACCGCGCCCGCGTGATGGTGGCTGCCGAATATCTGAAACTCGCCAACTTGCGCTTTCGCGCGGGCGTCATCAGCTATCTCGAGGTGCTCGACGCGCAGCGCCAGCTGTTCGCGGCGCAGCTCGATCTCAACGCCAGCGAGGTGAACCAGCGGCTCGCGGCCGTGCTGCTCTACCGGGCGCTCGGAGGCGGGTGGAATCCGTCCGGTTGACGCCGCGCACGCCGCCGCGCGACGAGACCGAGCAGCGCGTGGAAGAGCCCGAGCACGAGCGCTACGATCGCCATGATGCACACCGAAAAGGCGGCCGCCTGGTTCTGATTGCCGGAATCGTCCAGCAGGAGCACCGACACCGCAGCGAGCTGCGTCGACGGCGTCACGATGAAGATCACCGCCGACAGCGTGACCATGCTGCGAACGAAGAAGAACACCGCGATGCTCGCGATCGCCGGCGCGATCAGCGGCAGGATGACGGCGCGCAGCGTGCGCATCGCCGTCGCGCCGAGGCACGTCGACGTCTCGTCGAACACGCGGCTTACCTGGCCGGACGCGGTGGCGGCGACCAGGTACCCCTGCGCGTGATAGTGATAGACGTTGCAGAGCGCGAGGATCAGCAGGCCGCCGTACAGCCATTCGAGCGGATTGCCAGGCGCATTGAAGGCGAAGATGTAGCCCAGGCCGAGCACCATGCCGGGCACCGCCGCCGGCAATACCGACAGGAAGTAAAGGACCTGCGCCAGCACGGGGCGCAGCCAGCGCGTCGCACTCGCTGCGGCCACCGTCACCGCGACGCCGATCACCGCCGCGAGCAGCGATACGACGACGCTCGTCCACAGCGGCGCGATGCCGTTCTGCACCTCGAACCGGTAGTGGCGCAGCGACATCCGCATGTTGTAGGGCCATAGCGTCACGAAGCTCGCCACGACGACGACGATGACGACCGCCGCGATGGCAGCGCACACGGCGAGCGCATAAGCGAGCGCGACACGATCGCGTGTTCTCGACGACACGATCGAAAGCGGAACCGCCCGCTCGGTGATTGCCGCGTGCTGCCGTCGCGTGACCATCTTCTCGACGATCACCGCGACCGCCGCCGGAACCAGCAGCACGACGCCGATCACCGCCCCGAGCTCCATCCGCCCCTGCCCGGACACCTGGTTGTAGATCTCCGTCGCAAGGACCGTGTAGTCGCCGCCGATCACCATCGGATTGCCGAAGTCGGTGATGACGATCGTGAACACGACGAATGCCGCCGAGGCGATGCCGTAGCGAGTGGAAGGCAGCGTGATCGTGCGGAACATCCGCGCGGGCGCGGCGCCAAGCATCCGTGCCGATTCGTACAGCCGCGCATCGCCGACCGCGAGCGCCGCCGAGAGGATCAGGAACGCGTGCGGGAAGCTGTAAAGGACGTCCGCGATGACGATGCCCCAGAAGCCGTAGATGTCGATGCCGAGGTCGAACGTGCGGTTGACGATTCCGTTGCGGCCGAACAGGAACAGGATGCCGAGCGCCTGCACGAGCGACGGCGCATACAGCGGCAACAGCGCGATGGCGCCGCACGTGCGGCGCAGCGGCATTGCCGTGCGCCGCAGCGCAAAGGCGAAGCCGTAGGCGAGCACCAGCGTGATCAGCGTCGTGGTGATCGAAACCGCAAAGCTCGCGCCGACGATCCGAGTGAACTTCGGATTCGCGAACGCGCGCGCGTAGTTGGCGAGGCCGATGCCTTCGGGCGTGACGAACGACAGCCGCAGGATCGCGCCGAGCGGCACGACGACGAACACGGCGAGGAGAACGGCGACCGCCAGCGCGAGCGCGCCGAGCGCTGCGCGATCCGCGTCGATGCCGAAGCGGCGAATCCGCGCAGCGGAGACAGTGGCCGTCATGCCGGTGCGTCGTCCAGCCGCAGCAGCGCCTCGCCCGGAATGCGGATCGTCACCTCGGACCCCGGGGAGAGGTCCTCGCGCCGGCCGCGCAGCTCGACGACGACGGCGTCGTCGCCCACACGCAGCGTGACGCGGGTGACGCTGCCCAGGAACGCGCAGCGCTCGACGCGCCCGCGCCGGTGCTCGGGCCCGTTCGCCACTTCGTCGACGATCTCGATGTGCTCGGGCCGCACCCCGGCGATCCGGTTGCCTTGCGCGTCGCGCACGACGTTCATGCGGCCGATGAACTGGGCGACGAAGCGGCTCGTGGGACGCTCGTAGAGGTCGACGGCGCGCCCGATCTGCTCGATGCGGCCGCGATTCATCACGACAATCCTGTCGGCAACCTCCATCGCCTCGTGCTGGTCGTGAGTGACCATGATCGTGGTGATCGAAAGCCGCGATTGCAGGTCCTTGATCTCGGCGCGCAGGTCCTCGCGCACCTTGGCGTCGAGCGCCGACAGCGGCTCGTCGAGCAGCAGGATCGACGGCTCCGGCGCGAGCGCGCGCGCGAGCGCGACACGCTGCTGCTGGCCGCCGGACAGCTGGTGCGGATACTTGCCGGCCTGGTCGGCGAGATTGACGAGCGCGAGCATCGCGTCGATCCGCCCCCGCCGCGCGGCCCTCGGCCAGCCGCGGCATTCGAGACCGTACGCAATGTTGCGCGCGACCGACATGTTGGGAAACAGCGAATAGGACTGGAAGACGATGCCGAAATTGCGCTCGCGCGCCGGCACGTCCTGCAGATTCGCGCCGCCGAGCCGGATGTCGGCGGTGTCAGGCGTCTCGAGACCCGCGATGACGCGCAGCAGCGTCGTCTTGCCGCAGCCCGATGGCCCCAGGAAGCAGACGAATTCGCCTTCGTCGATGTCGATGCTTACGCCATCGAGCGCGGTGACGCCCGCGAACGCCTTCGAGATTCCGCGCAGCGAAAGGAAGGCGGCACGCCGCGCGGCATCGCGGCGTGCCAGTGGGTCGGCGCTACCGCTCGATCTTCTGCTTCCATTCCGCAAGGATGCGGTCCTTGTTCTTCGCCGACGCGGTGAAGTCCATGTCCTTGTAGAGCACGGTCGAGACGTCCGCAGGCAGGCCGGCCTTCAGGACTTCGGGCGTCGGCTTGGCACCCGGCACCGACGACATCTCGGCGCGCTCGCCGTAGAGCTTCGCCGCGTCGAGCGTCAGCAGCCAGTCGAGGAACTGCTTCGCGTCGGCCTTGTTCTTCGCCGTCTTCATCAGCATGCTGACTTCGATCTCGTAGCCCGCGCCCTCGGACGGAATCACGAGCTTGATCGGATAACCCTCCATGATCTGCTTCACGCCCGAGAACGCGAACGAAAGGCCGATCGCATACTCGCCGGCGGCCGCCATCTTGCACGGCCGGGAGCCGGACTTGATGTATTGCGCCATGTTGGCGTCGAGGTCCTTCAGGAACTGCCAGCCTTCCTCCTCGCCCTTCATCTGCAACAGGCTCACGATCTGCAGGTAGCCGGTACCCGAGCTCGCCGCGTTCGGCATCACGATCTGGCCCTTGTACACCGGATTCAGCAAGTCCTGCCACGACGTGGGCATCGGCAGGTTGCGCTTCTTCAGCACCTCGGTGTTCACGCAGAACCCGGCGAAGTAGCCGGTGGTCGCGAACCAGAGGTTCTGCGGATCCTTGAACTGCGTCTTGACCGAGTCGATGCCGGCCGGCTTGTACGCCTCGGCCATCTCGAGGATGCGCGGGTCGTTGACCTGCGTGAGCGCCGTGCCCCAGATGACGTCGTGGCGCGGATTTGCCTTCTCGGCGAGGATGCGGGCGACGAGGTCACCGGTCGAAAGGCGCAGCACGCTGACCTTGATTTCGGGCTGGGCCTTCGCGAACGACGCGAGGTAGACGCGAACGTCGTCCTCCTCGAGCGCCGTGTAGACGGTGATTTCCCCCGCACGCACGCCGCCGCACGCCATGAACAGCGCGGCCGCGGCGAGCGCCTTTGCAAGCGCACTCCGAATCGTCATGGCGATGCTCCCCGGGTTGACCGGCAATGCGCCGAAAGCCGCCAGAGGCGTGCTTCCCCGCCCGCCGCGCGCCGACGATACCACGCCAGGTTGGCGGTCACAATAAGAAATGTTGGGATGCCAACAAGCCTCCCGCTCATGGCGCGAGCGTCACCTCGACGCCCGCCTGGCGCAGCGCCGCCGCAAGCCGCCGCGGCGGCCTGGCCTCGGTAACGACGTCGTCGATGGCGGCCAGCGGCGCGACCGCCTCGAACTGCACGACGTCGAACTTGGAGCTGTCGACGAGCAGCAGTGCACGCTCGGCTCGCTCGATCATCGCCCGCTTCACGGCGCAGCCAGCCGAGACGGCGTCGCTGACCGCGGAGGCGGTGACGCCGCCCGCGCCGACGAAGGCCTTGTTCGCGTGGAAACGGCCAATGAACGCGACCGTCTCCGCGCCGAACACGCCCGCCTCGTGCGCGACATAGTCGCCGGGGCAGAGGACGACGCGGCAGCGGTCGCTCACGGCGAGCGCGCTCGCCACCGGCAGGCAATTGGTGACGACGGTCAGGGTCAGATTGCGCGCGGCGAGTGCGCTCGCGAAGAGGCTCGTCGTCGAGCCCGCGTCGATCATCAGCGCGTCGCCGGGCTCGACGAGTTCCGCCGCCGCGGCTGCGATGCGCGTTCGCTCGGGCGTGCGCACGAGCCCGCGCAATCCGATGCCCGGCTCGTCGGTCAGCGAGCGGATCGCGGCGCCGCCGTAGGTGCGCTGCAACGCCCCGCTCTGCGCAAGCTCGTCCAGGTCGCGCCGCGCGGTCTCCGTCGTGACGCCAAAGGCCCGGGCGAGCGAAGCGATGCGCACGATGCCGTCGCGGCGCAACAGCGCGAGGATCTGCGCATGCCGCTCCTGCTGTCGCAGGCGATCGCGGGGGCCGTACCTGCGCTTCGCCATCGTCAGGCCGCCAGGTGGCCGTCGAGCACGCCGGCGTCGGCCGCGAGATCGAGGAATGTGTAGCGGTTGCGCAGGAACCGGGCATGGCGCACGGCGTTCGCGTAAAACGGCGCCTCGAGACCGATGTCGCTCGCGCGGCTCGGCCCATCGATGCGACGCATGATGTCGGCGAGTCGATCGGCGGCCACGCGCGCTGTGGCGGCCTCCTGGCGCAACCGCTGCCACGACGAGCCCAGGCGCGCGGTGAGCTGCGCGGCGCCTTCGCTCGTCAGCCGCTTGGGCGCGAACTCCTGCCAGCATTGCGCGCCGACGTCCGCGCCGAAGTGTGTGCACAGCGCATCCGCATCGACCACGGACGCGCGCACGACCGGCGGCGGCGCGTCGAGCAGCGCTTCCTGCAAACGCGCCATCGTGAGCGTCGCCACGGCCACCTGCTCGCCGTGCAGGCAGGGCGCTCGCCCGGCCGGGCTGCGCATGTCGACGTAATGACTGATCAGGTGCTCGCCCTGGCTTGCCGGCGCGCTGCTTCCGCACAGCGTCATCCCGATGCCGGACAGCACGAGCGTTCGCGCGAGCGCACCCAGGGCCTCGAGGTCGCCAGTCAGCAACGCCTCCGGCGCCGCGAAGAGCAGCGGCTCGTCGGCGGCGAGCAGCGCGAACGGAGCGCTGCGATACGGCGTCCCGAGCGCGTGGTGCGACAAAAGCCAGTCGACCTGTGCCGTCGGTCGGCAGAGCGAATCGCCGAGCCCGGCCCGGATCATCCGCGACGGGGCCGCCGCGAAGATCGCGAGATCCACGTACACGGCTCGCGCCAGCGTCGCCGGCAATGTCTTCTTGTGACCGTCGACCGTGATCGCGGCGTTCGCGGACGTATAGCCGTTCATCGACGGCGCGGTCGCGAAAACTGCATAAGGCTTGCCGTTCCGCGCTGCCGCGAACTTGGCGAGATCGTTGATCGTGCCCGATCCGACCGCGATCAGCGCATCGGCACTCGCGCTGCCCGCCTGGACGGCTTCGACGGTCCGCACGTCGGCGTGCGGATGCGCAGGCAGCACGATAGAGTCGACGTGCGCGATCGTCCGCAGCGCGCGCTCGATTCGCGCACCGAGCACGTCGTGCGTCACCGCGTCGCTCACGACCGCGAGGCGGCGTCCGAGACGGAGCGCCGCGACGCGGCCGGCCTCCTCCCCCGCGAGCGAGCGCTCGATGACGATGGCGTCGATGGGAACGCCGATCGCCGCACCGTCGTCAGGATCGATCCATTCCCCCCGCAGCAGCGCGTCGATCGTGCATTCGGGCGGGGCGGTACGTTCCGCGCCGCCCGCCCGGGAGAGCCCGCGTCCGCGCGCGCCGGAGTCGCCCGGCACGTGCATCAGCCCGCCGGCATCGGTGCGGTACGGCAGGCCTCGAGGATGTCGAGAATCTGGCCGCGAAGCGACCCCTTCGTCGGCGAAAAGGAGCCGTCGAAGACTGCCGATCCAATCGTGAATGCGTCCGCCCCCGCGACCGCAAGCGCATGGATCTGCCGCACCGATTTCACGCTGCCCGCGACGATCAACCGCCCGCCGTCGACGCCGCGGCGCGCCGCTCGCACGAGCGCGAGCGGGTCCGCGTCGGTCGCCCGGAACGCGAGGAGGTCGACGCCGCCGCAACCGCGCGCTCGCGCGTAGCGGGTGTCGGCCTCGACGTCCGCCACCGTTCCCTCGAGGCGCGTCGGATGTCCGATCGGGCGCCCCGGGAAGGGGAAATAGCGGGCAAGTCCGCCGAGCGCGTGCCGCGCGGCGTCGAGATCCTTGCCGCCGAGTATGCAGTCGACGCCGAGCGCCGCCCCGGTGGCAACCGAGGACGCGACCGCCGCGGGCGTCGTGCTGACCACCTCGAGATAGCACAGCGCATGGTGCGCGTGAATGCGCCCGACGACGCGCTCCATCGTCGCCGGCGGGACGCCGACATCCTTGAATCCGACGTGGCGCACGCCAAGATCGCAAACGGCCTCGACGAGGTCCTCCGCGTCGTCGACGGTCCGGTCGCGCCGAGTCAGCATGAAGATGAAGTCCATCGGCAACTCCTGCTGGGCGGCCGCCGGACCTGCCGCCGCCGTCTCCGGACGAATGTTGGCACTCTAGCATGAAACGTTGGGAGTGCAACATTGGGGGCGCGGGGGCGGCCGGCCATGACAAAAGCGGAACGGAAGACGATGATGACGGCAGCGGTTCCCGCGCCGCCACAAGGGCGCGTGGTCCCGACCCCGCCACCGATTTCTTCACCAGGAGATCTCCATGAGCACGTTCAAGGTCGGCTACCTGGTCGGCAGCCTCGCCACGGCCTCCATCAACCGCAAGCTCGCCAAGGCGCTCGTGCGGCTCGCGCCGCCGAAACTCGACATGGTTGAAGTGCCGTTTCGCGACCTGCCCATCTACAGCTACGACTACGACGCCGACTACCCGCCGCCGGCCCGCGCGTTCAAAAGCGCGCTCGCGGCGGTCGAGGCGGTGCTCTTCGTCACGCCCGAATACAACCGGTCGATACCGGGCGGATTGAAGAACGCGATCGACTGGGCAAGCCGTCCGTACGGCCAGAACTCGTTCTCGCGCAAGCCGTCGGCGGTCATCGGCACGTCGCCCGGCGCGATCGGCACGGCGATCGCGCAGCAGCAGCTGCGCAGCGTGCTGTCCTTCTGCAATTCGCCGCAGATGAACGCGCCCGAGGCCTACATCCAGTTCAAGCCGGGACTGATCGACGACGACGGAAACGTCAGCGTCGAAGAGACCGAGCAGTTCCTGCGCAAGTACATGGAGGACCTGCACGCGTTCATCGTCCGCGTGTACACGGTGCTGCCGCGCAGCGCCCTGACATGAGCGCGGACGACGGGCGGCCCTTTCTCGCGGTCGCCCGCGCGCACCTCACCGACGAGCGTCTCTTCGCCGCGCAGATCGCTGCGTTGCGCGGCGATCACGAATGCGCGGCGTTCGCGTTTCGCGACCACGACTCGCTCGGCGCGATGGCAGAAGACCTGCTCGCGCGCGCACCCGCGCGGTTCACGCTGATCGGGCTGTCGCTCGGCGGCTATCTCGCGTTCGAGATCATGCGCCGCGCGCCCGCGCGTATTGCACGCCTGGCGCTGTTCGACACGACCGCGGCAGCGGATACCGCGGCGCGCCGTGCCGGCCGCCTCGCCGACATCGAAAAAGTGCGAGGCGGCGGCATCACGCCGCGATGTCGGCGTTGCGCCGTGCCCAGAACGTGACCTTGCCCTCGATGAACGCGAAGACGGCGTACATCGCCACACCCAGCACGGCAAGCAGGAACACGCCCGCGAACACGAGCGGCACATCGAACGTCGAGCCGGCGAGGATCATCATGCTGCCGATGCCGATGTTGGCCGCGACGGTCTCGGCGACGACGGTGCCGACGAACGCGAGCGAGACGGCGATCTTGAGCGACGCGAAGAAATAGGGCATCGAGCGCGGCAGGCCGACGCGGCGCAGGATGTCGAGCTTGCTCGCGCCGAGCGCCCGAAGCACGTCCTCGAGCTCGGGCTCCGTCGTGGCGAGCCCGGTCGCGACGTTAACGACCACGGGAAACAGGCACATGATCGCCGCGGTCAGAATTGCGGGCACGGTGCCGATGCCGAACCAGATCACGAGGATCGGAACGACGGCGATTTTGGGCACGCTGTAGAAGCCGATCAGCAGCGGGTACGTCACCCGATAGACGAAGCGCGACAGTCCGATGCACGCGCCGATCGCCGCGCCGACGAGCACGCCGAGGCCGAACCCGACGATCGTCGTGTACAGCGTCTGGATCGCGTTCGGCATGATCGCCCGCCAGCGCGCGAACAGCACGGCCAGGAACTCGCTCGGCTTTGGCAGGATGAACACCGGCACGTCGAACATCCTGCAGGCCGCTTCCCAGACGAGGAAGAACGCCACGATCGCGAGCACCGGAAACGTCCGCTCGACGATCGGCAGCTCGGTGAAGCGCAGCGCGATGGCGTCCTTCATACGACCTTGTCGTGCGAGATGTGGCTGCGCAGCTCGTGCACGAGCCGGGATGCATCTTCGGTGAAGAGGTCGTCGAGCGTCCGCGGACGGCGGATGTCGACGCGGTGCGTGACCAGCACCCGCCCCGGTCGCGCGCTCATCACGTGCACGGTATCGGCGAGAAACACCGCCTCGCGCAGGTCGTGCGTCACGAGGATCACCGTCGGGCTGCGCTCCATCCACAACTTTTGCAGCACCTGCCAGAGATCCTCGCGCGTGAAGGCATCGAGCGCGCCGAACGGCTCGTCGAGCAGCAGCAGGCGCGGGTCGTGGATCAGCGCACGGCAAAGCGACGCGCGCTGCAGCATGCCGCCTGACAGCTCCCACGGATATTTGTCGACGAAGCTGGCGAGTCCGACCTCGGCCAGCAGCGCTTGCGCCATCCGCTCGTATTCGGACTTTTTCGCGCGGAACTGGCTGCGATGCGGCTCGACGATCCGCAGCGGCAACAGCACGTTGTCGAGCGTGCGCAGCCAAGGCAGCATCGTCGGATTCTGGAACGCCATGCCGACGATCTTGATCGGCTTCAGCACCGCGCTGCCGCCGACGACAACCTCCCCCTCGGTCGGCCGCCGCAATCCGGATGCGAGCTTGAGCAGCGACGACTTGCCGCAGCCGCTCGGGCCCACGATCGCGACGAACTCGCCGCGACGCAGCGTCATGTTCGTCCGGTCGAGAGCGAGGGTGGAGCCTTCGCCCGTCCGGTAATCGAGCTTGACGTCGCGGACATCGACGAAGACGTCGGCCGGTGCCGCGGCGGGAGCGTCGCGTCCAAGTGCCAATGCGGCGGTCGCCGAAGTCATCTTGGGTCAGGGCGCCTTGATCTCGTGGATGTTGCGCAACTCGCGCGCCGGCAGGAACTGCCGCGTGAACACCTCGGAGGGCGCCGGCGTGCGCTGCAGGCCGTACGCGTCGACGACGATGCCGATGCCCTTCTTCAGATGCGCGTCGTCGACGTCGCCGATTCCGATGCGCTTCGACTCGGCGGACAGCATCTCGACGTTGACCGTCGCGACGAGATTCTCGAGCTCGATCGTGCGGTCGAGCAGCGGCTGGCGCTTGAGCGCTGCGTCGACGCCCATGCCCGGGTCCTTCAGCACGTCCTGGAACCCTTTGGCGAAGGCGCGCAGGAATCCCTCGACGGCCTTCGGCTGCTTCTCGATGAATTCCTTCGAGACGATGATCGCGTTGCTGTAGAGATCGAGCCCGAAGTCGCTGTAGCGCAGGACGTTGACCTTGTCGCCCGGATTCGGATAGATCTTGCGCAGGCTGAACCAGACGGTGTTGACGTACCCGGAAATCGCGTCGACCTCGCCGCGGACCAGCATCTGCTCGCGCAGCGACGGCTGCATGTGCTTCCATGTCACCTTGCTCGCGTCGATGCCGGTCGCTTTCGCGAACGCGGGGAAGAGCTTGAACGGCGCGTCGTCGACCGGCGCTCCGAGCGTCTTGCCCTCGAGCTGCTTCGGCGACGTGATGTTCTTGTCCTTCATCGAGTAGATGGAGAACGGCGACACGCCATAGACCATGAACACCGCCTTCGGCGAATCCTCGGGATGCTGCGCTGCGAACACCGTCAGCGCGTTGATGTCGCCAAAGCCGATGTCGTAGGCCTTGCTCGCGACACGCGTGACGGCGGCGCCCGAGCCCTCGCCCTGGTCCATCTGCACGTCGAGGCCCTCGGCCTTGAAATAGCCCTTGTCCTGCGCGACGAAGAACCAGGCCTGCGGTCCCTGGTATTTCCAGTTCAGGATGAAGCGGATCTTGACGGGATCGGCCGCGTGCGCCGCGGTGGCGATGGAGGCCGCGGCGAGCGTCAGCAGCGCCTTGCGTAACAGGGTGCGGATCGACATGTCTTGCTCCTCCAGGGGTACGTGAGACGTCGGTATGCCGGCCGGCGCCCGCTCACATCCACTTCGAGACGGTAACCGGCGTGAACGACCGGAAGGCCTCGAGCAGCGTGCGCGGATCGGGATCGGCGACGATCATGCTGCGGTGCTGCGGCGGAAGAAAACCCTGCTCGATCATCGTGGCGACGAATGCGAGCAGGCCGTCGAAGAATCCCCCCAGGTTCAGGAGGCCTAGCGGCTTCTTGTGGCCATCGAACTGCGCGTCGACCCACATCTCGAACAGCTCTTCGACAGTGCCGATTCCGCCCGGCATCGCGATGAAGCCGTCGGCGACTTCCGCCATCCGGCGCTTGCGCGCGGCGCGCGTGTCGACGATTTCCGCCCGCGTCAGGCTCGCGTACTGCTGGCCGCGGTCGACCAGCGTACGCGGAACGATGCCGTGCGCGCTTCCGCCACCCGCCAGCACCGCATCGGCGACTTCCTTCATCAGGCCCTTGCTGGTGCCGCCGAAGACAAGCTCGATCTTCTGCTCCGCGAGCGCGGCACCGAGCGCGGCCGCGCCCTGGCGATAGATCTCCGACTTTCCGAAATTGGATCCGCAAAACACGGCGATTCTCGCGATCTTGGCGTCCGTGCGCAAATGCGTGGGCCTCGTGGCGATCGGGCCGTGCGGGGCGTCACTCGAACGTCGCCGCGCCCGCGAGCGCGGCGACGCCCGCCTTCGCAACCTCGAGGTCTTCCTCGCCCGTCTGCGAGCCGACGCCGATGCCGCCGATCGTGATGCCGTCGACGACGATCGGCAACCCGCCCTTCAGGTTCGTGAGCCGGCCGCCGGTTGCGTGCGCGAGCCGGAACTCGAGCTCGCCGCGGATGCCGCCGGTGGGAACCCGGCTCGACGCGGCGGTCGCCGCCTTGCGCATCGCCGATTCGATCGACAGCACCTTCGCGCCGTCCATCCGCGTGAACGCAAGCAGATTGCCGCCGTCGTCGACTATGGCGATGCATTGCGGCTTTTGCATGTCCGTGGCCTTGCGCACCGCGGCATCGAGGATTCTCGTCGCACCCGCACAGGTGAGGCGCAGATGCTTGGCAACGTCCATCGCAGCGTCTCCGCTATGCCGTCTCGGCGACGACGCACACCAGATTGGCACCGGGCGGTCCCTGATGCTCCGCCCCGGCCGAGGCGAGGAAGAGCGTGTCGCCGGTGATCGTCGCGACGATCGCGTGCGCCACCGCTTTCGCCTGAATGCCGCTGAACGGCGCGAGAAAGTCGGAATGCAGCACGTGCCGGCGTCCGCGCACGCCGGTGACATAGTCGGCGCCCGCGTTGACGAACACGCCGGCGATCCGCTCGCGATCGGCCGGGATGACGCTGCCGTCGCGGAGCTCGAGCCCGAGCTGCGCAAACGGCTTGCGCGCGCCCGCAATGTCGAGCTGATCCTCCATCACGCCGTGGGCGGCGGCCTGCGTACCCGGCGCGCCGTCGACGTTGCCGATCACCAGAACCCGGCATGCAACCTGCTCGCCACCGGCGGATGTGGAGGCAACCGACGAATAGAGCGACTTGTCGACGTTGATGATGCCGTCGCGCAGCTTTTCGCGCGGCACCTCGCCGGTCGCGACCGCCACGCCCAGCGCGCATGCGCCCTTGGCGAGCGACGAGGCGACGGCGGAGTTGGCACTGACGACCTTCTGGCCGCGCTTCTCCGCATCCGCGATGCGTGCAGGCGTCATCGCCGGACACTTGACCTCGACACACTCGATGTCCGACGGGTCCGCGATGCCGGCGTCGCTCGCCGCCTGGCGCACCGCTTCGGCGACGAGATCCACCTCGACCATCGTGCCGTACTCCTCGGGCATCAGCGTGCGCGTGCTGGCGACGCCGAGCGCGAGCCGCCGGCCCCTTCCCGCAAAAGTGGACGGCTTCCGGACGAACAGATTGACGTGCGGCGACATGATGCCGCCGACGCCGCCGATCATCATCATCGGGACCTTCGCGAACACGTCGGCGCGCGAAATCCCCAGACGCTCCGATAGCAGCACCTCCATCGCGAGCGTCGCGTAGCCGCGGGCGTACGGATCACCCTCGGTCTGCTCCATGATCGCGACGACGTGGCGCGGATCGACGTTCCCGCGGTCGAACAGCGCCGCCACCCCGGACACGTCACCGGGCCCGCTCATCGGCACCCGAACCACCCTGCATTCGTATCGGCTGCTGGACATGAACCGCCCTTCTGCTCGCGCGCCAGCCAGTAAACTGGCTATCCGCGGACCTGTCAAGATATTTCGAAATTCATCTGTCGTTGCAGCGAAAGCCGTTTTTCGGAAACGCCGGACCTTCGCCGCTGTGCCGAGCAATATAGACTATTTGGCGAAATTTCGAAATTCCATTTGCCATGCGGCGGCGCGGCGATTATCGTTCCGGCATGGCCCGCGAAGGCCCGACCTCCGATTCCCCGGCCGCGCAGGCCGGACGCCGCCTTGGAGAAACGCCGATGAAGACCGATGACCTGCTCGAATCCGAGCCCCGCGTGATCAACGTTGGACTGCGCTCGTTCGCCGACGATCTCGCTTCGTGTAACGCGAGCGTCGTCCACGTCGACTGGTCGCCGCCTGCCGTCACCGATCCGCGGATCGCGAGCCTCCTCGCGAAGCTCGGCGGCTAGGGCCCGTCACACCATGAACAGGCGCTAGATGAAACGGATCGGCGAAGCCAACGCCGAGGCGCATCGCCGCATCCTGGCGGCCGAGCCCGTGCTGGCCGACGTTCGGCTCGCGCGCGACGTGCTGCCACGCCTGGGCGATCGCACGATCCTGCATGCCGGGCCGCCGATCACCTGGGAACGGATGTGCGGGCCGATGCGCGGCGCCGTCGCAGGCGCGGTCGTCTTCGAGGGATGGGCGAAAGACCTCGAAGCGGCCATGGCGCTCGCCGCATCCGGGGCGATCGCCTTCGAGCCCAACCACCATCACGATGCCGTCGGCCCGATGACCGGCATGACGACGCGCGGCATGGCGGTGCTGGTCGTCGAGAATCGAGCCTTCGGCAATCGCGCCTTCTGCACGGTCAACGAAGGCGTCGGGAACGTGATGCGTTTCGGCGGCAACGACGCCGAGGTGATCGAGCGTCTCCGCTGGATCGCGACGACCGCCGGTCCCGCGCTCGGGGCCGCGATCCGCAAGCGCGGCGGGATCCCGCTCAAGGGCCTGATCGCGCGCGGCCTCGCGATGGGCGACGAGATGCACATGCGCAACGCGGCGTGCACGAGCCTGCTGCTGCGCGAGCTCGCCGGGGACCTTGCCGACACGTGCGAGCATGACCTTGGGCGCATTCTGCGGTTCGTCGCCGGCAACGACATGTTCTTTCTCAACGTCGCGATGGCGCTCGCCAAGGCAGCCGTGGCGCCCGCGCACGGCATCGCGCATTCGACCGTCGTCACGACGATGGCGCGCAACGGCACCGACTTCGGCATCCGCGTCAGCGGCACCGGCGACCGCTGGTTCACCGGGCCGGCGCAGATGGCGCGCGGGCTGCTCTTCGCCGGCTATTCCGATGCGGATGCCAATCAGGACATCGGTGACTCCTGCATCACCGAGACGGTCGGCCTCGGCGGCTTCGCAATGGCGGCGGCACCGGCCGTCGTCGGGTTTCTCGGCGCCGGACGGCTCGCCGACGCGATCGCGCACACACGGCGCATGGCCGAGATCACGCTCGGACCGAACCCGGAGTGGCGCCTGCCCACGCTCGACATGGACGGCGTCCCCGTCGGCATCGACATTCGCAAGGTTCTGTCGACCGGCGTGCTGCCTGTCATCAACACCGCCATCGCGAACCGGCTTCCGGGACGCGGGCAGATCGGCGCCGGTGTCGTGCACCCGCCGATGGCGTGCTTCGAGCAGGCGCTCGTGGCCTTCGCCGAATTGAACGGAGTCGCCTGAAATGACAACGCTCGTCAACCAGGTTCGCCGTGCGTTCTATCGCGATTCGGTCGCGCTGATGCGCATCTCGCGCGCGATCGAGTCGCTCGCCGGCGTCGAGGCTGCGGCGCTCATGATCGGCTCGGTCACGAACCGCAAGCTGATGGAAGACGCCGGGCTGCTCGCCGCCGATGGCAAGTCGGCCGGGCCGAACGACCTCGTGCTCGCGGTCCGCGCCGATACGCCGGCCAATGCGCAGGCTGCGCTCGCCGAGGCGGAGCGCCTGCTCGAGGCGCCGGCGACGAGCGACAAGGGCACCGATGAATGGACGCCGAAATCGCTCGACACCGCCCTCACCCGCCTGCCGAACGCGAACCTCGTGCTGGTTTCGGTGCCGGGTGAATTCGCCGCGGCCGAAGCGCGCCGCGCACTGAACAAGGGCCTGCACGTCATGATGTTCAGTGACAACGTCGCGCTGGACGACGAGGTCGCGCTGAAACGCGAGGCGCAGCGCCTTGGCCTTCTGATGATGGGGCCCGATTGCGGGACGGCGATCATCGGCGGCGTGCCGCTCGCGTTCGCGAACGTGATACCGCGCGGCGACATCGGTATCGTCGGCGCGTCCGGCACCGGCATGCAGGAAGTGTCGACGCTGATCGCGCGTCACGGGGGTGGCGTGTCGCACGCGATCGGCGTCGGCGGGCGTGACCTCAAGGAAGCGGTGGGCGGCATCACGACGCTGATGGCCATCGACGCGCTCGAGCGCGACCCCGGGACGCGGCAGATCGTACTGATCTCGAAGCCACCGGCCGCCGCGGTCGCAAAAAAAGTGCTCGAGAGAATCGGTCAGGCGAGAAAACCGGTGTCGATCTGTTTCATCGGCGCCGACGACATGCCGGTGCCGGCGAATGCGGCGCTGTTTTCGGACCTGCGCTCGTGCGTCGAGCACGCGCTTGGCGGCAGACGCATCGGCTGGGCAGGTCGCACGCCGGATGCGAAGGGCCTCGCGGCGCGAGTCGCGCGTCCGCGCATGCGCCTGCAGGGACTTTTCTCCGGCGGCACGCTGTGCGCGGAAGCGCAGGTGGTCCTGCGACGCGCCGGCATCACCGTCACATCCAACGTGCCCATTCCCGGCGTTGCGACGCCGGCCACTGCGCCGGACGCGCACGTCGTCCTCGACCTTGGCGACGACCAGTACACGGTAGGCCGGCCGCATCCGATGATCGATCCGTCGCTTCGCAACCAGATGTTGTCGGCAGCCCTGCGCGATGGGAGGACAGCCGTCGTGCTGCTCGATGTCGTCATCGGCTACGGAGCGCACGCCGATCCGGCGGGTGACCTCATCGCGGCGCTGCCGGCGGCGAAGGAACGCGAGGCGCTGCTGATCGCGTCGGTGTGCGGGACCGAGGGCGACCCGCAGCGCTATTCGCGGCAGGTGGCTCTGCTGGAAGAAGCCGGCATCATCGCTGCGCCGTCGAACGCGCACGCGGCGGAGCTGGCGGTCGACGTGCTGCGCGCGCTCGCCTGAAGACCGCGCACGCAAGCGCAGCTCCCGCGAGGCAGTCCCACCCCGACGTGTGGCCGACGGCGTCGATCGCGTCGAGACGCCCATCCATCGTGGCCTGATCAGCAGCTGCGAGGCAGGCGAGCGCGTCGAACAGCACGCGCGACCCTTCGCCACGCGCCGCGCAGCGTAAATAAGCGGCACTGATCACGCTGGTATTGCGCGCCGCGACCGCCAGCACGGCGTCGGCAAGCCGCTGCGCGACGTCGGGCCGCCCGAAGTGGCGAAGCGCGATCATCGCGCCACCCAGCCAGTCATCGCCGGACGGCGTGAGTCCCGGACCGAGGCCGATCAGCGCGGCCACCGGCGGCGGCACGGCGGCGCCTGCGAGTGCCGCAGCGAGCCAATCGCGCAGCGCATCGACCGACGGTCGTGCAGCACGCAACAGCGCGTCGTCGCGTTCGCCGATCGGGCTTTCGGAATCGCGCGCACGTCCTGCGAGCAACGCGCCGAGACCGCCCGGCTTGCGCAAACGCACTTTGCGCGCCAGCAGATCGAGGCCGTCGGCCAGGGTTGCCGGTGTCCATGCCAGCGTCCCAGGCGGCTGCCAGACGTCGGCTGCGCGAAAGTCAAAGCGGATGCGCCCGGCGACGTCGAGCGCCGAATCGCCGCACGAGACGGCGGCGCCCACCTCGATGCCCGCGTCGGCCCATGCCGGGTCTTCGCGATCCGCCGTCAGCGCATTCAGCGGTCCGACACCTAGCTGCGGCGGCCCGACGCACACGACCTCGTCGTCGAACGCTGCGTAAAAGCTGCGGCGGAAGACGGCGAGCACGCGGCCTTGCGCATGCGCATCCAGCACCGCGCGCGCCGCGCAACCGATGACGACGACCTCGACCGTTTTACCGCCGGATGACACGGCGCCCGGCGACGGCAACGCCGTCACGCAATCTCGTCGGCGACAATGTGCGTGCCGGCCTCGCCGCGCAGCACAGGGACCGCGTCTTCCAGGCGGCCGATCATCACGCGTCGACCGCCGCCTTCCAGGAATTCGATCGCAGCGTCGATCTTGGGACCCATGCTGCCCGGCGGGAAATGGCCTTCTGCGCGCAGCGCCCTGATCTCCGACATCGACACACGGTCGAGCGCCTGCTGGGTCGGCTTGCCGTAGTTGATCGCGACCCGCGGCACTGCGGTGAGGATCATCAGGTCGCCGATGTGCAGCACGTTGGCCATCAGCGCCGACGTGCGGTCCTTGTCGATCACTGCCTCGACGCCATGCCGCTGCCCCCTGCCGCTGCGCACGACCGGCACGCCGCCGCCACCGCCTGCGATGACGACCGCGCCGCTTCGCGCCACCGTCTGCACGAGCGAGATGTCGACGATGTGCTTCGGCTTCGGCGACGGCACGACGTGACGCCAGCCACGGCCGGAATCCTCGCGCATTTCCCAGCCGAGCTCGGCCGCGAGGTCCTTCGCCTCCTGCTCCGTGTAGAAGTAGCCGATCGGCTTCGACGGATTGCGGAACGCCGGGTCTTCCGGGTCGACCTCGACCTGGGTCAACAGGCACACGACGTGGCGCGGATTGCCTCGCGCCCGCAGCGCGTTCTCGAGCGCCTGCATCAGCAGGTACGCGATGCCACCCTGGCTGTGCGCGACGCAGATGTCGAGCGTCATCGGCTCCACGCGGTGGCGCGCGATCGATTGCCGCATCAGGATCTTGCCGACCACCGGGCCGTTGCCGTGCGTGATGATGAGCTCGTTGCCGAGCTCCATCACCGGCAGCAGCGCTTCGCCGAGTCCCGCCGCCACTGCCGCCTGCTCGGAAGGCGTGCCGCGAATGCCCTCCGGATGCGTGGCATTCCCGCCGATCGCGATGACGAGGCGGTCCGGAATTGAGCCCTGTTCCGACATCGATGGAGTCCCCGAAATGATGCGCGATGCCGGCGCCACACGCGCGCATCGTCCGTCGCGTCGGCGTGCTCCAGCCGCCAGCCGTCACATTACGCCAACCCCCAGCGTAGTGCCAGTATTTCGAAATTCCTGGTGTTTGCTTGCATCGTTGGCTATTTCGACGATCGTTTGCCGAGCCGCATCCGCCTCGGCTATCATCGCCGGGAGATCAGGAGACCGGATTGCAGAAAATCGAGCTCGCTAACCAGGAAGCGGTGCGCCGGATCCTCGCCGCCGAGCCGATGCTCGTCGGCGTGCGCCCGGCCGGCGAAGTCATCGAGGGGCTCGGCCGAAACACGATCCTCCACGCCGGGCCGCCGATCGAATGGGACCGGATGTGCGGGCCGATGCGCGGCGCGGTATGCGGCGCCGCCGTTTTCGAAGGCTGGGCCGAGACGCTCGACGACGCCGCGAAAGCCGCGGCCGCCGGAGCGTTCGCGTTTCATCCGAACCACCATTCCGGCGCCGTCGGCCCGATGACGGGCATGACGACGGCGAGCCAGCCGGTGCTCATCGTCGAGAACCGGACGTTCGGCAATCGCGCGTACTGCACGATCAACGAAGGACTGGGGCGCGTCATGCGCTTCGGCGGCAACGATCGCGAGGTGATCGACCGGCTTCGCTGGATCGCGCGCGTGCTGGCGCCCGCGCTCGCGGCGGCGCTCCAGGACAACGGGGGCGTTCCGCTCAAGAACATCATCGCGCGCGGCCTCGCGATGGGCGACGAGATGCACCAGCGCAACGTCGCGTGCTCGGCGCTGTTGTTGCGCGAGCTCGCGCCTTCGCTCGCGCGCAGCAGCCGCGACGCGAAGCAGCTGGCCGAAGTGTTCGCGTTCATCGGCCGCAACGACCAGTTCTTTCTCAATGTCGCGATGGCGACGGGAAAGGCGATGACCGATCCGTCAAGCGGGATCGAAAGCTCGTCGCTCGTCACCGCGATGTGCCGCAACGGCACCGATTTCGGCATTCGCGTCGCGGGCACCGGCGAGCGCTGGTATACCGCGCCGGTCGAGATGCCGGTCGGGTTGTATTTCCCCGGCTACTCTGAAAAGGACGCGAACCCGGACATGGGGGATTCGGCCATCGTCGAAACGATCGGCCTCGGCGGCTTCGCGATGGCTGCGGCGCCCGCGGTGGCGGGGTTCGTCGGCGCAGGCTCGGCAAGCGAAGCGGCCGACTACACGCACGCGATGTACGAAATCACGCAGGCTCGCAATCCGGAATGGACGATCCCCGCGCTCGACTTCGCCGGCGTGCCGACGGGGATCGACATCCGCAAGGTGTTGCAGACAGGCAAGACGCCGTACATCAATACGGGGATCGCGCACAGGGAGGCCGGCGTCGGCCAGGTCGGCGCCGGCATCGCCCGTGCGCCGCTCGCCTGCTTCGAGCGCGCGCTCGAAGGCCTCGCCGAGCGCATGGGCATCGCGTAACGCAACCGCCGCAACCCATCCGGGGACGATTCAAGTCATGCGCAACGACGTGTCACAGCGGTCCCGCCCGAGCGTGGCGCGCAGCACAGTCGACGGTTTCGCACCGGGCATCGCAAATGCGGAGCCATCGTCGCCGACGCTCGCCACCGAGGTGTTCGAGCGTTTGCGCGCGGACATCCTGAGCGCGAGATTGCCGCCGGGTACAAAGCTGCGCTTCGAATACCTGCGCAACACGTACCAGGTCGGCTTGAGCCCGCTGCGCGAAGCGCTGTCGCGGCTCGCCGAGAACCGGCTCGTGACCGCCACCGGCCAGCGCGGCTTCCGCGTGTCGACCGTCTCGGTGCACGACATCAACGACATCGCCCTGGTACGCAAGGAGATCGAATCGTTCGCGCTGCGGCGCTCGATCGAGTTTGGAGACGACGCGTGGGAGGCGAGCATCGTCGCTGCGCGCCACAAGCTCTCGCTGCTCGAAAAGGCCGGCAAGAACGTCTCGGAAGACATCTGGGAGAGCCGCCACCGCGATTTTCACCGCACGCTCGTCGCCGCCTGCCAGTCCAAGGCGCTGCTGCACCTTCACGGCTTGCTCACCGACCAGTTCGACCGCTATCGCCGGCTGTCGGCGAAGAGCCGGCTGCCCAACGCGCCGCGGTCGCTGATTCACCAGCGGATTCTCGACGCGGTTCTCAACCGCAACGCCGATCTCGCCGTAAAGCTTCTGGCCGATCACATCGACGAGGCGACCAGCCTGATTGTGGCGGGACTCGTGGCGGAGGAAAAGCGCGTGCGAAAGAAAACGGCACGCGCATGACGAGGCTCGATGCCGCCGCCGACACCGTGCATTGGGGCTACTTCGACGCGCGGCTCGCGCCTGTGCTCACGATCGACAGCGGCGAACGCGTGACGATCTCCACGGTGTCCGGTCCGCCCGAGATCCTGCCGAAGGTCACGTTTCCGATCGATCCCGCGCTGCCCGCAATCCACGCCGCGAACGGGCCGCAGCGCTTCTTCGGGCACATGTGCACCGGCCCCGTCGAAGTGCGAGGCGCGAAGGCGGGCCAGACGCTGCAGATCGACATCGAAGCGATCGAGCCGTACTTCGAATGGGGCCACAACGTGATCCGGCCGCTGTCGGGCGCGCTGCCGGGTGAATTCGCAGAGAGCCGCTCGATCGTCATCGCGCTCGACCGGACGCGCGGCGTGTGGCGGTTGCCGTGGGGCCAGGACGTTCCGCTGCGACCGTTCTTCGGCGTGATGGCCGTAGCGCCGCCCGCCGCGTGGGGCGTGATTCCCACGCCGCCGCCGCGCCGCAACGGCGGCAACATGGACAACAAGGAGCTCGTGGCCGGAACCACGCTCTACCTGCCGATCTTCACCGACGGCGCGCTGTTCTCGGTCGGTGACGGCCACGGCGCGCAGGGCGACGGCGAAGTTTGCGTAAGCGCCATCGAAACCGGTTTGGTCGGCACATTCCGCCTCACCATTCGGGACGACCTGTCGCTCGAATGGCCGCGCGCGGAGACGCCGACGCACATGATCACGATGGCGTTCGATCCCGACCTCGACGATTGCGTCGTCGTCGCGTTGCGCCAGATGCTCGACGTCGTGTGCGCGGCGACGAGCCTCGATCGCTATCAGGCGTACACGTTGTTGAGCGTCGCGGGGGACCTGCGCGTGACGCAGGTGGTGAACGGCAACAAGGGCGTGCATCTGATGCTCGACAAGCGGTATCTGCGACACGCCTGACGAAGCCTGCATGTCGCATGGCGCGCGGCGTGGAGCGTCGGCCGACAACCGGCATGTCAGGACCGCGCATGGGATAATCCGCGCTCGCCGATTCCGGGTCGTACGTCCATGAATGGTTCCGTGAGCTTCGCAGATCGCGCGCTGATCGCCGCGACGACCGCGAAGATGCTGCTCGAGATCGAGGCTGTCCACTTCAACGCGGAGAAGCCGTTCATCTTCACGTCGGGCTGGGCGAGCCCGGTCTACATCGACTGCCGCAAGCTGATCGCCTACCCGCGGCTGCGCCGGACGCTCGTGGACTTCGCGTGCTCGACGATCCTGCGCGAGGTCGGTTTCGAATCGATCGACACCGTCGCCGGTGGCGAAACGGCCGGCATTCCGTTCGCGGCGTGGATCGCCGATGCGCTGATGCTGCCGATGCAGTACGTGCGCAAGAAGCCGAAGGGTTTCGGGCGCAACGCGCAGATCGAAGGCACGCTCGCCGAAGGTGCGCGCACGCTGCTCGTCGAGGATTTGACGACCGACGGCATGAGCAAGATCAATTTCTGCACGGCGCTGCGCAACGCCGGCGCGCGCGTCGACCATGTTTTCGTGGTTTTCTATTATTCGATCTTCGCGGGCAGCGACCAGGTGCTGGCCGACATGGGCGTGCGGCAACATCACCTCGCGACGTGGTGGGACGTGCTCGCGGTTGCGAAGAACAGCCGGTACTTCGACGCAGCGACGCTCGCGGAAGTCGAGAAGTTCCTGCACCAGCCGGCCGAATGGTCGACGGCGCACGGCGGCACGTCGCGCATCGGCGCGTAGCGGCGCGCGGGTGGCTACGCCACCAGCAACGCCTTGCGGGCGAGCACTTGCAGAGCGGCGTCGAGTCGTGCGCGCCCCGCGGGTGACGTGACGACGCCGCCCAGCGCCTGCGCAATCGCGTCGCGAGTGCGCGTTCCGTCGAGCAATGCGATCAGCGTCCGGGCCTCGGGATCCTGGAAGCGCAGCCCTTCGTGATACAGGCTCGGAATCACGTCGCGCTCGCGGGCGAGCCAGCGCGCCGGCGCGAACACTTCCGGGTGCTCGCCGGGCGTTGCCGCGGCAGCGATGGGCCGTGAGCGCAGGTCCACGACACCTTCGGCGTCGAGTTCCACGACCCAATCCTCGATCGGCCGCACCGATCCGCCCTCCGGCGCCGTGTGTCGCGCGTGCCATGCGCGGAGCTCGGCAACGGGCACCGACGCGGGCCAGCGCTCGAGCAGGTATTGCGTAATCGGCGAGGCAACGTCGCCTGCCGCTTGACTTCGCGCGTCATGGGCGCGGCGAGTGGCGAGCGACGGCGTCACGTAAAGGCTCGCCGCGCGCGCCGGCTGCACGACGAACTGTTGCAATGCACCCGCACGGCACAGCAGCGATTCGCGGTAATGCCGCAGTCGAATGAAGTCCAGGTATTGCTCGCGCGCGAGCCGGTCGAGCTGCGCCAGCGCCTGTAGCACCGGCTCGGCGAGCCCGCGGTCGGACGCCGCGTCGGGATGCGCTTCCGCGACGTACGTCAAACCCGCGCGCGCGGCGTCGGCCGCGAACTCCGAGAACAGCACCGGGTCGTTGAGCTCGGCGAGATCGTCGTGCGCGAGCGCCGAATCGCTCGCCGCGGCGCCATTGCGGAATTGCGCGCGCATCGCCTGCTGCAGCGCGTCGTCGCCCGCCGCGGGCATGCCGGCAAGGCCGAGCAGCGTTCGTGCGGCGGCGACCTTCGCGCGGCGATCGGCGACGTCGCGTGTGTGATGCCGGATCATGTCCCACGCCGCAGCGCGCAGCCGGCATCCGGGCAGCGCGTTGTAGCTGACGAACGCGACTCCGTTCGGCGCCAGATGACTCGCGATCACCGGCAGCACGTGTACGCGTACGTCGACGGGCACCCAGGAATAAAGCCCGTGCGCGATGATGTAGTCGAAATGCCCGAGATCCGCGGGAAGCGCGCGGAGGTCGCACTCGATCAGCCGCACGTTGGCAAGACCGAGGCCGTCCGCCATGCGCCGCGCCCGCGCGAGGGGCTGCGCGGCGAAATCGAAGCCGGTGAAGCTCGCGTTCGGCAGCGTCGCGGCCATGGGGATCAGGTTCGATCCGTCGCCACAGGCGATTTCCAGCAAGCGGCAGGCCGCAAGCGGCGCGACGTCGAGCCCGAGCAGCGTCCCGATCGTCGCGAGCCGGTCCGGATGGCGCGCGGGATCCGGCGTGCTCACGTAGGGAACGTCGTTGTAGCTGTCCTGGAGCGCGTCGTTCACGCGGGAATGCTTCGCCGGCCGCCGCCGCGACGTTCGCAATGGCGGATCTGCGCGCCGGCACGCCTCGGCACGATTGCGCCCGGGGTTCGAGTGACCTGTTGCAGTATAGCGTCTCCGCCCTCATGACCGCGCTTGCGCAGCCTGCCGATCGACGCACAAAAATGCTGGCCATCGCGGACATCTTCGTCCATGCGTGCGTGCTGATGCCGGGCGCGCCTACACGTACGCGCGCGTCGCGGCTCACGGTGGCCGGGCAGCCCGGCCAAGCGATCCGGAAGGGTGCGCCCGCGCAACGCCATTGGAATAAATCATGGAGTTTTGCGAGGAATCGGTTGCCTGAGCGATCTTTTAGCGCTAGCCTGCACTTCCGTCCAGCCCGAAGGGTCCTGCCATGGCTATCTGGAAAGACAATACGGCAACGCGCCTTCCCCCTGCGCCTGCCCCTGAAATTAACGAACCGGCACGTTTCGACTCGCAGCCCAAGCCTGACTTCGCGCCGGCACCGACCATGGCACCGGCAGCCCGTCCTGCCGCCGTCGCACGCAAGGAATCGTTGATTGCGTCCGACATCACGATCGAGGGCCGGATCGAAGGCGGCGGCAGCGTCCGCATCGCCGGCAAGTTCCAGGGCGACGTCAACGTCCAGGGCGATCTGACGATCGAGGCGGGCGCCAAGCTCACCGGCGGCGTGCGCGCCGACAAGGTGATGATCGCCGGCGAACTCGAGGGCAATGTCGAGCAGGCGTCGCTCGTCGACCTGCAGCAGACCGGCGTGGTCGTCGGTGACATCAAGGCGGGGACGCTCACCGTTGCCGCGGGCGCGCGCCTGCGTGGCTCCGCCGAATTCGGCTGGGAGGACGGCAAGGGTCCGAAGCCTTCGAAGCACGGCGTCTGAAGCCCCGGCGGTGATGAGCAGCGTTCGCCCGGGCACGCCCGGGGCGACCCGCGCATGCCCGCACTGCCGCGAAACGATCCTCGAAAGCGCAGGCGTATGCCCGTCGTGCCGGCATTACCTGCGCTTCGACGGCGCGAGCGAGACCGCGCAAACGCCGGCGGTGACGCCGCTGCGCGTCGAAGGCAACATCCATCATCCGGCCGGCGGCGAGCCGTGGGAGTACACGATCGTCGTCACGATTCGCAACAGCCGCGGCGAGGAGATCGCGCGCAAGCTGGTCGGCGTCGGCGCGCTCGCCTCCGGCGAGCAGTGCACGTTCTCGCTGGCGGTCGAGGCGGTGGAGGCGCGCACGCGCCGGCCCGGGAAGGGCGGGCGCTAGCGCGCCTCCTCTAACGCCCGGCTACTTTGCGGCCGCGGCAGCCCGATCGCCGTTCCCTCGCGCCGCGAATCGGCGGCACCGTACTGCTTCCCGGTCTTCGGTTCGACAACCACCGCTTGCACCGAGCCGATCTCGCTCGTGCCGACCGTGTAGCCGAGACTGCGGAGACCATCGACGTGCCGTGCGACGATTCGATGGCGTTCGTATACGCAACCATGTTGCCCCACTTGGCGACGACGCTGAAGTGCGTCGTCGTCTCGCCCGGTCCGGTCACCGGCTCGGCGACGGCGAGGCGCGTCCCCGGCGCGATGCCGAACGATTCACATTTCGCAAACGACGCGATGCGATACTACGCGTAACCCTGACGCGACTTACGGATCGCGCCTCCGCTTCGTGACCGCTCGCGCGGGATTCCCGGCGACGAGCGCGCCGGGCGCCACATCCTTTGTCACGACGCTGCCCGCGCCGATGACGGCGGCGTCGCCGACCGTGATGCCGGGCAACAGGATTGCGCCGCCACCGATCCACGCGTCGGCGCCGATCGTGACCGGCCGGCCGAATTCGAGTCCGCTGCGGCGGATCTGCGGATCGCGCGGATGATCCGCGGCGTAGATCTGCACCGCCGGGCCGATCTGCGTGCGATCGCCGACGACGATCGCGACGACGTCGAGGAACGTGCAGTCGAAGTTCACGAACACGTCGTCGCCGAGATGGATGTTGTAGCCGTAGTCGCAGAAGAACGGCGGCCTGACCACGGCGCCCTTTCCCACGCGCCCGAGCCGTTGCGCGAGCAGCGCGTGACGCGCTGCAAGCGGTTCGCCCAGCGCAGCGTTGTAGCGCGCCAGCCATCGCTGCGTCGCCGCGAGATCGCCCTGTATCTCGGGATCGGCGGGACGGTACAGCTCGCCCGCCAGCATCTTGTCCTTTTCGGAACGCATCATCACCTCGCGAGCACGCGGATTGCCGACTGGCGCACTAGGATGCGCGCAGCACTGAGCGAAGCCTGCGGCGCACGGCCGTGGCGGTCTCGCGCTCGAGCGCCCGATAACGCAGCACGAGTTCGACGCCGAGCGCCGTCAGCGCGGTGCCGCCGCCCTTCTCTCCTCCGGAAGCCGTCGCGACGGCGGGGCCCACGAGGCAACGATTCGTCTCGTCGACCAGGAGCCATGCACGCCGATACGACATGCCGAGCCGGCGCGCAGCCGCGGTGATCGAGCCGGTATCGCGAATCGCTTCGAGAAGGGCGACCTTGCCAGGACCGATGGCAAGGTCGGGGTGCGCGCCGGCATCGCGAATGTGAAACCGCACTCCGGGCTTCATGCCGAAACCTCCGCGTGACCGAACGTGTGCTGGTCGAGCGCCACCGCCTTGACCAGCACGAATACCCGGCGGCCAACGCGAACGTCGAGCTCGCGCACCGAATGCTGCGTCAGGCGCGCATTGACGAGCACTGCGCCAACGGTCACCTGAACGTCGACGATAGCACCCGACTGATCGCCGATCGCCGCCACCGTTCCCTCGAGGATGTTGAGAATGCTGATCGCTTGCGGGCGGCGCAGCGCGAGCGAGACGTCGCGCGCCAGAATCCGCGCGCGGACCCGCTCGCCGACCGCGGATGCAATGCGCGGAACGTGGAACTCGCCGCCGTCGAATGCGAGCGTCGTAAGCAGCCGCCCGGCATCATGCCGCGCCACGCGCGCTTCGACGACCGAACCGGCCTCGTCGCTGCCGGTCGCGGCGGGAAGATCGATCCGGCCCAGCACGTCGTGGGGCTTGCCCGCGGCCACGGTCTTCCCTTCGGCGAGCACGACGACGACGTCGGCAAGCCGAGTGATCTCGTCGACCGCGTGGCTCACATACACGATCGGAATCGCGAGCTCGTCGCGCAGCCGCTCGACGTAGCTCAGGATTTCGCGCCGGCGCGCGACGTCGAGCGATGCGAGCGGCTCGTCCATCAACAGAATGCGCGGTTGCGCCAGCAGCGCGCGGCCGATCGCGACACGCTGCTTCTCGCCACCGGACAGCGTCGCCGGCTTCCGCCCGAGCAGCGCCTGCAGCCCGAGCAGATCGACGACGCGCTCGTCGGCAATCACGCGCTCGGACGATCTGCGCCGGCGCTGGCCATACAGCAGGTTCGCTTCGACGTCGAGATGCGGAAACAGCAGGCCGTCCTGGAACACGTAGCCGATGCGGCGGCGTTCGGGCGGCAGGTCGATGCCGCGCGCGGCGTCGAACAGCACATGGCCGTTCACGCGGATCGTGCCTCGAGAGGGCTTGCCGACGCCGGCGATCGCGTTCACGACCGTGGTCTTGCCCGCTCCGGAGCGACCGAACAATCCGACGATCGGCGCGTCGGCCGTGAACTTCACGTCCAATTGAAAGGCGCCGCGGCGCTCGGCGATGTCGACGTCGATCATCGCGCAGCCCTCGCTCGGCGCGTCAGCCATTCCGACGCCGCCAGTGCCAGCATCGACACCACGACGGCCACGACGCTGAGCCGCAGCGCCTGCGCGTCGCCACCCGGCACCTGCGTGAACGTATAGATCGCGAGCGGCAGCGTGCGCGTTTCGCCCGGAATGTTCGAGACGAACGTGATCGTCGCACCGAACTCACCGAGGCCACGTGCGAACGACAGCAGCGTGCCGGTTACGATGCCTGGGAGCGCGAGCGGCAGTGTGACCGACGCGAACACGAATACCGGCGAGCCGCCCAGCGTGCGCGCGGCCGTTTCGAGCCGGCGATCGACCGCCTCGATCGACAGGCGGATCGCGCGCACCATCAGGGGAAACCCCATGAGCGCCGACGCGAGCGCCGCACCCGTCCAGCGGAACGCGAACGTGAATCCGAACCACGCGTCGAGCAGGCTGCCGATCGGCCCGCGCTTGCCGAATAGCACGAGCAGCGCAAAACCGACGACGACGGGCGGCAGCACGAGCGGCAGGTGCACGAGCGCGTCGAGGAGCGTCTTGCCGGGGAATTCGAGCCGCGCGAGAACGAGCGCGACCAGCACGGCGACCGGCAGGCTGCAGACGACACTGACGATTGCGACGCGCACGCTCAGTGCAAGGATCTGCCACTCGTCTGGGCTCAGCATGTTCGACTCATCGCCTGATCGAGGCGCTCGATCGCGTGGCAAGGGGAGTTAGCGCGCCATGCGGAAGCCGTAGCGCTCCCACACGGGTCGCGCCGCCGCCGACTCCAGGTAGTCGAGCAGCGGCTTGGCGGACGGCGACGCGCTCGCGGCGACCATGGCTGCCGGATACACGATCGCCGGATGGCTGTCGGGCGGAAACGTGTCGACGACGCGCACGCCCTTGTCCGCCTGCGCGTCGGTCACGTACACGATGCCGAACGGCGCCTCGCCGCGGGACACCAGCGCCAGCGCGGCGCGCACGTTCTCGGCGCGCGCGACGCGCTGCTCGACGCTCGGCCAGACGCCGAGATGCACGAGTGCGCTGCGGCCATACTTGCCGGCGGGCACGCTGTCCGGATCGGCCATCGCGAGCCGCTCCTGTCCAAGCGCGGCGACCAGCGGGAAGCCGGGACCGATCGCGAGTTGCGCTCGGCTGGCCGCGGGCGCGATCAGGACCAGCGCGTTGCGCAGCAACTCGGTTCTCGTGCCCGGCCGCAGCAGCTGCCGCTCGTCGAGATAATCCATCCACTCCAGGTCGGCGGAAATGAACAGGTCGGCCGGCGCGCCGTTTGCGATCTGGCGTGCGAGCGCGCTGCTCGCCGCGTACGAAACGGTGACGTCGTGGCCGGTCGCCGCCTTGAAGTGGCGCGCCTGCTCGTCGAGCGCTTCCTTGAGGCTCGCCGCGCCGAACACGAGGACGCCCGCGGCCAGCGCGTGCGCGACGGTGAGTACGACCAGCGCAGCCGCGGCTGCGCCGACGATGATCCGTTTCGCAGCGGTCATCAACCTCTCCTCGTTGCGGCAAGGCGTCGACCCGTAATATACCGAAAAATACGACGGCGAGGCTCGCCGCGCGCGGCGATTGGCCGCTCGGACTAGAATCGGGGTTCGACGCGAGCAGCGTGAAATCGCGGATGCTTGCGCAGACGGAGGAACAGGGAAGCATGGCCAGGCGGGTCGACGTCAGAATGCAGGGCTTTCAGCGGCGCAGCGAAGTTGCCGCCGTCTGGGAATGGATCGACCGCAACGCCGTGCGCCTGCCTGCCGAGGACGTTGCGCTGGAAGCCGCCACGGATCGCGTGCTCGCCCGCGACGTCGTGGCGACGCTGGACGTTCCCGCTTTCGATCGCGCCGCGATGGATGGTTATGCGTTGCGCGGCGACGAGACGTCCGGTGCGAGTGACTACAACCCACTGTCGTTCCCGCTCGTCGGCGAAGTGCTGCCGGGCCGTCCGTTCGACGGTGACATCCAGGCTGGCACCTCGATCCGCATCATGACCGGCGCGCCGGTCCCGCAAGGCGTCGATGCCGTCGTGCCCGCTGAATACGCAACGGAGTCGGCGGGCCGCATCGAGATCACGCGCCCCGTCGCCCCCGGCCAGCACGTGGCGTCGCGCGGCGAAGACGTCGCGAGCGGGTCCACCGTGCTCACGGCGGGCCGCCGGATGCGCCCGCAGGATGCGGGCCTCGTCGCTTCGCTCGGCCAGTCGAGCGTGCCCGTCGTCAGGCGGCCGCGCGTGCGCATCCTGGTCACGGGCAACGAAGTGATTGCGCCGGGAGTGCCGAAGGATCTCTATCAGATCTACGATGCGAACTCCTACCTGTTGCGCGGCCTCGTCGCCCGCGACGGCGGCGTGCTGGCGGAAGTAGCAAGGCTGCGCGACGATGTCGACGCGATACGCGATGCGCTTGCAGGAGACGGCGCCGACGTCGTCCTCGTGTCGGGCGGATCGAGCGTCGGCAGCGAGGATCACGCGCCGAACCTCGTGGCGGAACTGGGCGAGCTCGCGATCCACGGCGTCGCGATGCGCCCGTCGAGCCCGGCGGGTGCCGGCCGCATCGGCGACGCGCTCGTGTTTCTCGTGCCGGGCAATCCGGTGTCGTGCCTGTGCGCCTACGATTTCTTCGCGGGCCGCGCGATCAGGCTCCTCGGCGGACGCTCCGCCGCATGGCCGCACCGCGCGCGCTCGTGCAAGGTCGCGCGCAAGATCGTCTCCGCGGTCGGGCGGGTCGACTACTGTCGCGTGCGCATCGTCGACGGTGCGGCCGATCCGCTCGCGCTCGCCGGCGCCTCGATCCTGTCGTCGACGACGCGTGCCGACGGCTTCGTGATCGTTCCGGGCGAAAGCGAAGGCTATGCTCCGGGAAGCGAGGTCACCGTGTACCTCTACGATTGATGCATTGGCAAAAAAACGGATGTCGAAGACCACCGCCAACGAAACGTCGCAAGCCGCCGCGCAGACCCAGTTCCTCGACGTGATCACGCGCGACGAGGCAAGCGCCCGCTTTCGCGCGCATCTGTCGCTTGCCCCGCTCGGATCCGAGACGGTGCCGCTCGCCGGTGCGCTCGATCGCGTGCTCGCGCGCGACATCGTCGCGACGGTCGACGTGCCGGGCTTCGACCGCTCCAACGTCGACGGCTTCGCCATCGTCGCGAGCGATTCGTTCGGCGCGATGGAAGAACGCCCGCGGTCCGTTGCGCTGAACGATGAGCTGCTTTCGCCGGGCATCGTACCGGCCGCAACGGTAGCGCCCGGACGCGCGACGCCGATCGCGACCGGCGGCATGCTCCCGCGCGGCGCCGATGCGGTGCTGATGGTGGAGCACTCGGAGCTCGTCGACGCCGGCTCGGCCATCGAGATCCGGCGCGCGATCACCGCCGGTGAGAACGTCAGCTATGCGGGCACCGACATCGCACGCGGCGAGACGGTGCTGCGGTCGGGCACTGTGCTCACGTCGCGCGAGATCGGCGTGATCGCGGCGCTCGGCAACGCCGATGTCGCCGTCTATCGCCGGCCGCGCGTCGCGATCTTCTCGACCGGCAACGAGATCGTCGCGCCCGGCGCGCCGCTGCGTACCGGCGCCGTGTACGACTCCAACGCCGCGATCATCGGCGCGGCCGTCGAAGAGCTGGGCGGCGAGCCGCTACACCTCGGCGTCGTGCCCGACGACGAGGCGGCGCTCGCGGACGCTCTGGTGCGCGCGCTCGCGGCCGACGTGGTCGTCTTTTCCGGCGGCACGTCGAAAGGCGCCGGCGACATTTCGTATCGCATTGTCGGCGGTCTCGCGGACCCCGGTGTTGTCGCGCACGGGGTGGCGCTCAAGCCCGGCAAGCCGATCTGCCTTGCGGTGACGCGCGGCAAGCCTGTCGTGATCCTTCCCGGCTTTCCGACATCGGCGATCTTCACGTTCCACGAATTCGTCGCGCCGGTGCTGCGCGCGTACGCGGGCCTGCCGCTCGAACGACGGCATCACGTGGACGCGACGCTGCCGCTCCGGGTGAATTCCGAGCGCGGACGCACCGAATATCTGCTGGTCGGCCTCGTGCAAACGGACGATGGCCTCGCCGCGTATCCGATGGGCAAAGGCTCGGGCTCCGTCACCGCGTGGAGCGGCGCCGACGGCTTCATCACGATCGACCAGCACACCGAGATCCTCGACGCCGGAAGCATGGTCTCGGTGCAGCTGCTGGGGCGGCAGACGGAACCCGCGGATCTCGTGATCATCGGCAGCCATTGCGTCGGCCTCGATCTGTTGCTGGGCCGGCTCGTACAGCAGGCAATCCGCGCCAAATCGCTCTACGTCGGCAGCATGGGCGGCGTCGCGGCCGCCAGGCGCGGCGAATGCGACATCGCCGGCGTGCACCTGCTCGATCCGGCCAGCGGCGAATACAACCGTCCGCTGTTGACGCCGGGCGTGTCGCTGGTTCCGGGTTACGGCCGCATGCAGGGCTTCGTGTTCCGCCGCGGCGACCCGCGCTTCGAGGGCCGCTCGCTCGAAGCGGCCGTTGCGGTTGCGGGCGACGATGCCGATTGCGTGATGGTCAACCGCAATGCCGGCAGCGGCACCCGCATCCTGATCGACCGCCTGCTCGGTGCGCGCCGTCCGCCGGGTTACGGCGTGCAGACGAAGTCGCACAATGCGGTCGCCGCTGCGATCGCGCAGAATCGCGCCGATTGGGGCGTGGCGATCGACACGGTGGCCCGGCAATACGGCCTCGGCTTCATTGCGTTGCAGGAAGAGCGCTACGACTTCATCGTGCCCACGGCGCGGCTGGCGCGCGCGCCGGTCAAGGCGTTTTGCGCGCTGCTCGAAAATCGCGAAGTCAGGCGCGAGCTCGCGGCACTGGGATTTCGCGTCGACTGACGATCACGCGGCCGGCGCGGGCGCTTGCCAGCCGCCGCTCGCGGCCGTGATCGCTGCAGCTTCCGGCGGCCCCCAGTTGCCACCTTCGTACTCGTGCACCGGCGCCGAGGGCCGCAGCACGGGCTCGAGGACCTGCCAGGCCGCCTCGACGGCGTCCTCGCGCGCGAACAGCGTGCTGTCGCCGCGCATCGCGTCGCCGATCAGCCGCTCGTACGCGTCCATCGTCGGTCCCCGCTCGTTCGCGCAATAGAGCTCGACGTCGCCGCCGACGAGCGCCGTGCCCGGCGCCTTCGCGCGTACGCCAAGCGCGATCGCGACGCGATCGGGCCCGAGACGGAAGCGCGCGTAGTTGGCCTGGCGCGACGGCGGCTCGTCGAAAATCCAGTGCGGCGGGCGCCGCAGCTCGACGACGACCTCGGTTGCCGTCACCGGCAAACGCTTGCCCGCGCGGATGTAGAACGGTACCCCCGACCAGCGCCACGAATCGACGTACAACTGCATCGCCGCGAACGTCTCGACGTTCGAATCGGCGGCCACGCCCGGCTCGTCGCGATAGCCGCGATACTGACCGCGCACGACGTCATCCGGCGCGAGCGGCCGCATCGCACGCAGAACTTTCACCTTTTCGTCGTGCAGCGCGTCGGCGTCCGAGCCATTGGGCGGCTCCATCGCCAGGAGCGTCGCGACCTGCAGCAAGTGATTCTGCACGACGTCGCGCAACGCGCCGACCGAGTCGTAGAACGCCCCGCGCCCCTCGACGCCGAACTGCTCGGCCATCGTCAGCTGCACGTTCGCGACGTAATGGCGATTGAAGATCGGCTCGAGGAAAGAGTTCGCGAAGCGGAAGTAGAACAGGTTCTGCACCGCCTCCTTGCCAAGGTAATGGTCGATGCGGAAGATCGCGTGCTCGGCGAAGACGCGATGGAGCGTCCGGTTGAGTGCATGCGCCGATGCCAGGTCGCGGCCGAACGGCTTTTCCACGACGACGCGCGCGGCGCCGACGCTGCCCGCGTCGCCGAGGTGGTCGACGACCACTGGAAATGCAGCGGGCGGTATGGCCAGGTAATACAGCGGCCGCTGGCATCCGACGAGCGCCGCGCGCAGAGCCGTGAACACGGGCGACTGGCGGTAGTCGCCGCGGACGTAGCGCAGCAGCGGCGCGAGCTTCGCGAAGACCGCATCGTCGAGGCGCCCCTGCTCGCGCAGCGTCTCGCGGATGTAATCGCGCAGGCCCTGTTCGTCCAGGTCACTGTGCGCCACCACGATGACCGGCACATCGAGAGCGCCGCTGCGCACCAGCGAGAGCAGTGCCGGGTAGATCTTCCTGCGCGCGAGATCGCCGGTCCCGCCGAAGAGAACCAGTGCGTCGGATCGGACCTTCACGCTCATCGGGCTCATGTTACGCGACGCCCGTGCGGCGCAGCGCTGTTCATCGTCCCGCCTGCTGCAGTGCAGGCTCCGACCGCAGCTGTTTTACGAGCAGATCGACGAATCCGCGGAGCGCCGCCGACGCCAGCCGACCTTCCAGATGAATGACATGGATCGGCGAAGGCGGCGGCTCGTAGGCCGAGAGCACGCGTACGAGGCGACCCGTCGCGAGGTGCTCCGCCACCTGGTACGACATCAGACGAACGACGCCAAAGCCTTGCAGCGCGGCACGGATCGCCGAATCGTTGCTGGTGACGGTCAGTCGCGGTCGCACCCTGACGGTGAGCCTTCGCTTGCCGTCGAGGAAGCGCCATTCCCCCGATGGCGTTACCGCGGTGGCCGCGATGATCGTGTGCCCCGAGAGGTCGCCGGGCGCGACCGGCGTGCGGTGCTTTCGCAGATACCGGGGCGACGCGCACACGACCCGGCGCACGAATCCGGCCGGAATCGCGCGCATCGACGAATCGGGCAGATCGCCGATGCGCACGCCCACATCGATTCCCTCCTCGAGCAGGTTCACGACGCGATCGACGATGAGCGCCGACACGGAAACATCAGGGAACCGCGAAAGGAACGCGGCGACGCTAGGCATCACATACAGGCTTCCGAACAAAACCGGCGCCGTTATCTTCAACATACCGCGCGGCGCGCCATGACTTCCTGCTGCGGCGGCATCGGCTTCGTCGGCCTCGGCCACGATCCGCCGTGCGCTTTCGAGATATCCCTGGCCGGCATCGGTCGGTCGGACGAAACGCGTCGTGCGCACGAGCAGCTTCACGCCGAGCCGGCGCTCGAGCGCGGCGACGGCTCGCGTCACCACGGGTGGCGACAACGCGAGGCGCCGCGCCGCCGCCGCGAACGATTGCTCCTCGGCGACAGCGACGAGCACGGTCATTGCGTGTAGGCGATCCAGCGCCATTGCTGTAAATGGAATAATGAATTTCGAATAATGAAGATTGTTCCTATTCCAGCAATCCCGCAACATCGATGCATCCACGTGCGCGCCCGCACGCGGCACCCGAATCGAAAGGAACGCTCCATGTCCCGAATCCCCGCAGCAACCGCTGACCTGACTCCCGCCGCATCGCTTCCACTGCTGGAAGCGGTCAGGAAGGATCTCGGCACCGTGCCGAACCTGATGAAGACGCTCGCGAGCAGCCCGGCGGCCCTCGGCGGCTACCTGCGCCTCAACGCGGCGCTCGCCGGCGGCTCGCTGGGCGCAAAGACCGGCGAACGCATCGCCCTTGCCGTCGCCGAAATCAACCGATGCGGCTACTGCCTCGCGGCCCACACCTACCTCGGCAAGCACGTCGCCGGCCTCGATGACGACGAAATGACGGCCAATCGCAGCGGCAGGTCGAGCGACGCCAAGGCGGATGCAGCCGTCCGCTTCGCGACGATCGTCGCGAGGGAACGCGGCCGCGTGTCGAACGCCGCGCTGCACGACTTGCAGCACGCCGGTTTTGACCACGGCGAAGTGATGGAGATCGTCGCGCACGTCGCACTCAACACGCTGACCAACTACGTCAACGAGGTCGCGCAAACCGACATCGACTTTCCTGCCGTCGACCGGGCGCGGGCCGCTTGACGCATGACACCCGGCGACGCCGCACTACGTACCCCGCCACCCAAAACCATGTCCGATACCACGTTTACGAGCGACGTTGCCTTCACACCGACGGTGAAGCTGATCCAGGCGCGCAAGGGATCGCGTGCGGCGTACGAGCGCATGGAGCGCGGCGCCGGTTGGCGCAGGGCGATCTCGCCGGATCTCGCTGCGTTCGTCGCACGCCAAACGAGCTTTTTCATCGCCACCGCGAACCCGGCCGGTCAGCCGTACATCCAGCATCGCGGCGGACCGCCCGGCTTCCTGAAGGTGATCGATCACCGCACGCTGGGATTCGCCGATTTCCGCGGCAACCGGCAATTCATCACGCAGGGCAATCTCGCCGACAATCCGCGCACGATGCTGTTCCTCGTCGACTACGACGCGAGGCAGCGGATCAAGATCTGGGGCGCTGCGCGCGTCGTCGAGAACGACCCCGCGTTGATCACGCGGCTGATGCCGGCGGACTACCGGGCGACGGCCGAGGCGGCGATCCTCGTCGACGTCGCCGCCTGGGACGCCAATTGCCCAAGCCACATTCCCCGGCTCGTGCCGGCGGCATCGCCGTCACCGATGGTCACTTGTGAACGTGCACCACGCCGGTCATGAACGGATGCACGCTGCAGATGTACCCGAAGTCGCCTTCGCGGTCGAACCTGTGCTCGAACCGGTCGTCCGTGTCGAGCCCCTTGGAGACGAAGCTCTTGTCGCCGCTCACCACCGTGTGCGGCGTCTCGTCGTGATTGGTCCACACGATCGTCGTGCCGGGCTGCACGGTGATCTCCTTCGGCGCGAAGGCGAACTTGTCGATCGCGAGCTCGATGCTCGCAGCAGACGCCGCTGCTGCCGGATGCATCGCGAGGGTGCCGAGCGCCGCGATGACGGCGACAGCCAGGCAAGCGGTGATCTGAACGGGGCGCCTTCGTGCGAGCGAAGCGGCGCGTCGAACGGTCCTTGGGGTGATGGTCGAGTAACGCATGAATGACTCCTGGGCGGGAAGAAGGACGTTCAGGCGACGAGCGGCGTATCGACGAGCGCGAGCTCATGCCTGCCGCGCACGACGCTGACGCGGCGCGTGCCGAGGAGCTTGCCGAGCTCGCTCGCGGCGACCGTCACGGGACCGGGCTCGCCGACGCCTGCCTGCCCCGGTGTGGGCAGCGGATAGGCGAGCGACATCGCCGTATGCAGCGCGACATTGCCTTCGACCTTCTGCAGCACTTGATGGATGTGGCCGTTCAGCACGGTCACCGATCCGAACGGGCGAAGCAGCGCGATCGCCTGGTCCGAATCCGCCGTTCCCCATCCCCAGGGCTCCCAGATCGTCCACAGCGGGATATGCGCGAGCACGACGACCGGCGTGGAACGCGAGACGCCCGCGAGGTCGGCCTTGAGCCATCCGAGCTGCTCATCGCCGAGCTCGGCGAGCGTGCGCGCCTTGAAGTTCTGTACGTTGTTCAGGCCCACGAAGTGCACGCCTCCCTGGTCGAAGCTGTACCAGGATCTGCCATTGCGATCGTGATCGAAGAACTTGAGATAGCCCGTGACGCCGTCGTCGATCGTGTCGTGCTCGCCGGGGACCGTGTGCACGCGGTCGACGCGCAGCTCCTGCAGCAGGTCGCGCGCTGCGGCGAACTCCTCCGGCTTCGACAGGTGGCTCACGTCGCCGGTGTGGACGACGAATGCAGGCGCCTGCGGCAGTGCATTGATGGCGGCGATCGCCTGGCGCAAGCTGCCGACGACGTCGGGATTCGCCTCCTTGCGAAACCCGATGTGGGTATCGCTGATCTGGATGAAATTCAGCGCGCCCGCCGAAGCTGCCTTGGCCATGCCGTCGTTCGTCGCCCCGAGCGCGCGGGGAACGCCGCCGACGACCGTCCACATGACCGCAGCGCCGCTCCAGGTGGCAAGACACTTCAACGCCTCGCGCCGGCTTGTATGATCCCCCCACGCTAGCGGCTTCGCCGCTTCGCTGCCCCCCGTGGGGGCGGAATTCGACGCCCGGGGGCCTTCGCGTCTCATGGCGCGCGTATGTTGGGAATCTCGGGTGGTCATGGCGGCTCCTCGACGTGTCGGCACGATTGCCTGTACGTGCCAATATCGACGCGGGCTCGCGTTTATTCCGCTTCATGCGACGAAGGCTCCCGCAGGAGCCTTCGCGCGGAAAGGCGTCGCAAACGGCTATTGCGTCGGGCCTCCGCGGGCAAGGCTTGCCACGAACGAGCTCAGCACATCGGGACTCACGTCGGACACGGCGAGCCAATCCATCTGCGCGCCGCTCGCGTGCGCCACGTTGATGCCGCGGATCGTGCGCGTCGGCGAAGGCGGCATGCGCACGGCGCGGGGACACACGAACACGTCGATCGTGTGGTCGCGAATGCGATAGACGAGCGTCGCCATCGCGCGCTGATCGAGGTAGTCGATGCGGCCGCCGAGCAGCGTGAATCCCTCCTTCTCCATATCCGGCACGGGCGGCGAATAATCGAGACGCGCCGAGAGCCACGGCTTCACCGTGTGCTGGTTGGACGATGCGACCTGGATCAGGTGATTGCCGAGCGTCGCCCGGACGTGCGACGTGACCGCCTCCATCGCGATGTCGTGATTCTCCTGGTAGGCGATCACGGTCGTGCCGACGAACCACGCCAGCATCGTCGCCGCGCATCCGGCCAGTGCGCCGCCCGTGAGCCAGCGCCAGCGATCGGTGATACGGACACGCGCCGGCTCCGACCGCCTGGCGGCGTCGATCGAAGCGAGCACGTTCGCCCGCAGCCCCGGAGGCGCGGAATAGCGCGGAACCTCGCTGCGAACCCGCGTGCGGAGCTCGGCCAGTTGCTCGTGCCTGGCCGCACACTGCGGACAGGCGGCGAGGTGCTGCCGGATCGTGCGGGTCTGCTGCCGATCGGTTTCGCCATCCGCATAGGCGCTGATCAGCATCGTTGCGTCGTTGCAATTCATGGCGCGCTCCTTGCCGTCTGGCCGCCGATCGCATAGAGCACCGGCGAACGCTGCAGCATGCCGCGCGCACGCGCCAGCCGCGACATCACCGTGCCGATCGGGATGTCGACGATCGAGGCGATCTCCTTGTACGAGAGCTCCTCGAGCTCCCGCAGAACAAGCACTTCCCGATATTGCGCCGGCAGCGCGGCCAGCGCGTCGCCGAGCACGCGCAGCTCCGCGTTGCGAAGCGCCACCTGCTCGGGACCAGGAGTCGCGAGGTCGGCGGCGGCATCCACGGTGTCGTTCTCGTCGTGCACCACTTCGGCGGGGCGATTGCGCGCGAGCCAGTCGTAGAACGCGTTGCGCACGATCGTCAGGAACCACGCCCGGCCGTCGTTGCCATGGAGCGATCCGACGTACTTGAGCGCCCGCACGCAGGCATCCTGCACGACGTCCTGGGCGTCCTGGGTATCGCGCGTCAGCCACCGCGCCAGGTTGTAGGCGGAATCGAGGTGCGGCAGGCAGAGTTCCGCAAAGCGACTGGCGTCGGACAAAGTCCATCCCCCATGTTCTGCCTGCATAGACCGGCAGGCGTAAGCCTTTATTCCATCTCCCCGTCACGCCTCGCTGTCCGCACCGCGTGCGACCGCTGCACGGCGTGTGCAGAGTCTGCCCTAGAAAGCGTATTTGGCGGACGCCTGGATCCGGTTGAGGTGCCCGCTCTGGCCGTCCTCGGTCTTGCGCGTCGCATGAATGTATTCGACCCCGAGGTCGCTGTTCGCGACCGGGCTCCAGATCAGGTTGGCGTGGATCGACTGCGCGGCCTTGTTCGTCGTTCCCGGCGTCCCCGCGGGATTGCTCTCCCCCGCACCCGACAGCACCAGGTCCGACCGCAGGCCATCGAACCAGTGGTGACGATAGGCCGCGTACCACAGCCATTGGCGGGGAAGATGCAGCGACCCGTCCGCCTGCACCACGCCGTCGGGAAAGAAGCCATTGGAATACCGGCCGATGCCATTGCCCGCGCTTCCGACGAATCGGAAGTCATCCTTTCCGACGACTGGGATGACCGCGGACACGCTGACCGCACTTCCCACCGCCTGATCGACGACCCCGGGTGCCGCCGAATCGGCGCGGATCTGCCGCAGCACGCCGGCAACGGCAAAAATTCCGCGCGACGTGCTGAACAGCACCTGCCCTGTGAGATCCGGGACGTGGTCGTCATCCGCTCGAAACGTCGCGCCCGTCGGAAGCGTCACGACGGATTCGGGATTCTCGAGGGCTACCGACCATTGCCCGCCGCTGAGCGAACCCGTAGCGTCGAACGCTTGCGTCCAGCGCACCTGTGCCTGCCGATCGAAGATCTGACCAACCGGTCCGCCAAAATCGAGCGTCTCCGGCAACGCCGGCGCGTACATGAAGTTGGTCCAGGTCTGCCCGGCGAGCAAGTGCCCGAGCGATCCGTAGGCATGGCGCAGCCGTGGCCCGCTTGAATTGCTGACGCTTTCGTTGCCATCCGCGCCGTAGAAATCGCCTTCGACGTAAGTCGCGAGATCGCCCCTCGACGTCGGCGTGCTCGTCTTGAGGAACAACCGCGACTCGCGAGCGCCGAGCTTGACCTGATTGCGCTCGTTGTCTCCTGCGCCGGGCCCGACGGGGATCGCGTTGGGTTGCAGGAACAAGTCCGCGGTGCTGCCGACCCCGGCGCTGGGGTTGCCAAATACCGCGTCGAGCTTGACATATCCGCCCACCGTCACCGACGTGTCCGAGCCTGGCAGCTTGAACGATCCTTTGGTCGCGCCGGCGGTCACTGCGTTCGCCGCCGGCCGCTCACGGACCTCCTGGCGTGATTCGAGCGCGCGCACCTTGCTCTCGAGCGCTTCGATCTGCCGTTGCAGTTCCTGCAGTTCATCGGCGATCGCGGGCTGCGACGCGATACCAAGAGCCAGCGCGACGACGCCCATCGTCGCAGTACCACGACATGCGCTTCGATGCGACATGAACGAGGTCCGTGGTTGGCGGCGACCGAAGGGGCGTGGACCGCTTCGGTCGCCTGCGTTGGTCGAATGCCGCGCTTATGCTCCTTCACTGCTGCGCACGGGCTTTGGCAGCGCCGCGGCCGGTTGGCTGGACACCGGACCTTGCGTGCGCCTGGCCTTCGCCTTCTCCGGCGCGTTCGCCATTTCCGTCGGCGGATCGGACTGCGCAGCACGCGCGGTGTTGAAACCGCCGGCGTGATAGTCGAGGTTGTTGAAATAGGCGTACGAGTCGCCGGTCAACCGGCTCATGCTGTTGTCGTCGGCGAATGCAGCGCCGGATGCGGCGAGCCCAAGCGCCAATGCGAATGCGGCAGGCCGACATGCGTGAATGCGAGACATGATTTGCTCCTGTAAGGACGACGAATGCTCGTCGCGGTGCGCGTCGTCATTGCGGAAGGCGGGTCCAGGACTCGCCGGGCGGAAGCGGCGTTACATCGGGGCGCACCAGAATCCGGTGACGCTGCGTGATCGCTTACTTGCCTGACTGTCGCGGCCGCACGATTATGCGAAGGGGAATAACGGCGTCGCAGCGCCGGTCGTGGGGCCGGCGCTTGCGCGCAAGCAGCGTCCGCGACGCAAAACTGCGGACGAATGTGACGGAGGGTGAACGCAGGCGTGACGCTATCGGCTGCGCATGCGTCCGCGCATCCTCGATGTGCGGCGGGCACATGCAATTGCGCTCAGCACGGATAGTCTCGCAACCACGCTCGCCCGGCTGCGGCATGCAGGCTGCCGCGTGGGATCCCGATATCCATCAGCTCGCGATCACTCATGTTGGCCAGCGACTCGCGATCCGCCGCGGCGCGACGCCTTTGCTGGTGCCACGCGTGCAGGTGTCGCAGGAGCGTGCGCAGCGCTCGCCAGCCTTCGTGCACGAGCGCCGCCCAACGCGGCGGAGCGCACGGCCTGGCGCCCGAAACCAGCGTGCCGCTCATGTCCGCTCCTCCGCGATCGGGGCCCGCACGCCGGCAGCAACCGGCGTGCTCAGCGGTGCAACGGACGCAGGAGGGACGGCTTGCGCAACCTCCATTGGCTGCAGCGCGACGGCGACGAGCAATCCCATCGACGCCAGCGTCGTGATGCCCAGCAACTCGTCAACGTGAGGCATGGTGTTCTCCGGTAGTATCGGGTACGCTGGTCATCCTAGTCACCCAGCCTGCCGGGCGGAAGCGATATGTTTCGACCGTTTTGGATAGTTTTACTTACCAGCTGACCGGAACTCAGGGGTGGCCGACACACCGCGCCTTCCGCTCAACACGATCACCGCGTTTCGCGCCGTGGCCGAGCTCGAGAACCTGCGCGCAGCAGCGGAAGTGCTGCATCTGACGCACAGCGCCGTGAGCCAGCAGATCCGCGGGCTGGAGGAGCAGCTGGGCTTCGTCCTCTTCGAGCGGCGGGGACGCCGCGTCGTGCTCAATCCGTCCGGCCAGGCGCTGCTGCGCAGCGTGCAGGCCGCACTCTCGCTGCTCGATGATGGCGTGCAGGCAGCAGCAGCCGCCGCGCAAGGCGCGGCGACGCGCCTGCGCGTGACGGTGCTGCCCTCCTTCGCCAACCGCTGGCTCTTGCCGCGCATCGGTCGCTGGCGAGAGCAGCATCCCGCGCTCGCGCTCGAGATCGACGCGTCGATCCGGCCGGTCGATCTGCAGAGAGAAGGCTTTCACGCGGCCGTGCGTCAAGGCACCGGGCCATGGCCGGGCGTGCAGTCGGAGCGCCTGTTCGAGCAGCCGCCGATCATCGTCGTCGGCTCGCCGTCGGCCGCGCGGAGGCTTCTCGGCGCGCAGCCCGAGGCGCTCGCGCGCGAGCCGTTGCTCGGCGACAGCGAGCTATGGCAGGACTGGTTCGCGGCCGCCGGATTGCGCACGAACCCGCGCACGGTGGCGGTGTTCAACGACGCGGGCCTGATGCTGCAGGCGGCCGAGCAGAACCTCGGCCTCGCACTTACGCGCGAAATACTCGCGGCCGACGCGCTGGTGAGCGGCGGGCTCGTGCGCCTGTCGCCGATTTGGATCCGGCACTACGACTCGCAGCCGTACCACCTGGCGTATCCGCCCGGGCTGCGCGACTGGCCGCCCGTCGCATCGTTCCGGCGCTGGCTCTACGAAGAGCTCGAACGCTCGCTCGCCGAGCTGCGACGAGCCAACGTCGATCGCGTGTCGCCACGAACGCGCGGTTCGGGACCGGCGGCCGCGCGGGAGAAACGAAAGCACAAATGATTCTCGGCCGCGCCTTCGTCACGGAAACTTCGCGCTGCTTTACTTTCCCTCGGCCTCGGCACATGCTGCCCGTCCGGCGCTCGCGAGACCGGATCGCGCCTGACGACTTCAGGCAATTCGATGCAACGCACGAATAACAGGGAGACGCGCATGAGCACGAAATGCTTCCGTTTCGCCGGTGTGCTTGCTGCCTGCTTCGTAATGCTTGCGGGCTGTGCCTCGACACCCAAGCCGCGTGACGAATTCACGTGCACCGACGCCAAGGATTGCCGCGCGAAGGTGTACGTGAGCTGCTGGCTCAACTACTGGCCGTGCCAGGTATCCGTCGACCCCTATCGGCTCGTCGCCAACGGCAACAACGTATTCTGGGATCTCCAGGACGAGGGGGACGGCAAACGGTTCAAGTTCGATCCGGATACGGGCATCGAATTCAAGAAGAGCGGGAACGGCTTCAAATGCATGCAGGTCGCGGGCGGTCGCTCGTTCAAATGCGACAACGGCAAGCAGGCCGGCGAGCACGAGTACGGCGTCAAGGTGATCGGCGACGTGTGGGTGCCGCGGCTCGACCCGTGGGTCGTCAACTGAATCGGCCGCGGCCGATTCAGCCGGCCTGAATCGTCAAGCGTCGTCAGGCGTCGTCGAGCGCGCCGCGCCTCCCACACCGGACGCGGCGCCACCGATCGCGTTTCGCGCGCCGGTTCGCCTCAGAAGCGGAACGACGCACCGATCAGAGGACCGGTCAGCGCCGCATCGAGCTTGAACGAATCCTTCTCGTACTTGACGTGCAGGTGTCGCCAGCCGCCGAACAACGTTCCCCAGGAGTACCGGTAGCCGACGACACCGATGAGCTGCCAGGCGAAATCGGAGCCACCGGCGCCAACGTCGGCCGTGGCATACGCTTCCCAGCGATCGGTGAACCGCGTCTGCCATCGCACGCCGACGACGCCGTCGACCCAGCTCGAGCTGCGGCCGAAGACGGCACCCGGAAGCGTGCCCTCGCGCAATCCAAGGTCGATGTTGAGATCGTAATACCGGACACCGCCGTAGACGTCGAGTGACGTCCCCGGGGTCGCGAGCAAGTCGTAGCCTGCGTTCGCCTCGACGATGTTGCCGCGCACCTTGACGTCGGTGCCCGCGTAGAGCGTCGTGAAAGGGGTCGGTGCGTCGGTCTTCGCGTTCGCATACGTCCAATCGCCGAACGCGGAGACTCTTCCGCCACGCCAGCCGAGGTTTACCATCGCGCCCGTCTGCTTGATGTCACCGAAGCCCGTATCGACGTCGATGCGCCCGCCTATGCCCGGCCCGCCCGCGACGCCGGCCGTGCCGTCGAAACCCGCGAGCCAGGCATATGGCGCGATATGCCACTCGCCTGCCTGCGCCACGGCCGGCGCGGTCAGCGACACCGCGAAACATCCGACTAAAGCCCGAAACGCGTTTCGCATCCCATTCTCCGCAAAAATACGCGATGCTGACGCATTTACCCGCGGCGGCGCAATCGCATTTCTCGACAGTGTTTTTCCGCCTACGACACGTCTTCGGCACGTCTCCGGGACGCGGCCTAAAGCAGCCATTCGATCGGCAGCACGGATAGGAAACGTATCCACGCGCGGCGCGCGGCAGACGTTCCGGGATCGGCGTCATAGCGCACCTCACCGCTTCCGGTGTGCTGGATCCATTCGGCACAGTGCCCGTCCGCCGTCAAGCGCACTTCGTACGCGCGCCTCGGCACCTCCGTTTCGAACGCCTTCGACAACTGCCTCGCCAGTGCCGCGCTCTGGATCACGAGGCCCATTTCCGTGTTGAGACGCGCCGAGCGCTGATCGAAGTTGAACGACCCCACGAAGATCCGCTCTTCGTCGAGCGCCAACGTCTTGGCGTGAAGCTGAACGGCAGAGCTCGAGCCGATGCCGCTTCTCTTCGTGTCGCCGGGAGGCCCGGTAGGCTCCAGCTCGTACATATGCACGCCGGCTTGCAGCAGCTCGCAGCGACGCTTGATGTAGCCCGCGTGCACCGCGCCCACATCGGTTGCGGCAAGCGAATTCGTCAGCACGCGCACCCTCACGCCCTGCCGCGCCTCCTGGATGAGCCATGCGGTTCCTGAATCCCCTGGCACGAAATACGGCGAAACGAGATCGAACGCGGTGCTTGGTTTCCCGATCGCCGGAATCAGGTCGGACAGCAGCAGGATGTCGGTCCTGGCCGTCGTGTCGAGCGTCTTCGCGGGATCGTCGCGAACGAGCCGCGCGCTCGTCCACTCGAGCGGCAGCTTGCCGGCGACGAGCTCCTGGATCAGCCGCGTGCGCTGCAGGATTTCGACATACGCGGTCGATTCGGGATCGGCACGCACGGATACGAACTTGGCGTCGAGCGACGACCGGGCCGCCTCCGGCGTGGGCATGCCGAGAAGCGTTGCTGCCGGATACGCCGACGGACTGTTCCAATACAGGTCGAATGCGCCCGAGACGTCGCGTGCGGCGGCCCCCGTTGCGATCACGTCGAGGTCGGTGAAGGCAACGCCCTCGCCCGCCGCGAAATACTCGTTGCCGACGTTCCTGCCCCCGATGATCGTCACCTGGTTGTCGGCGGTGAACGACTTGTTGTGCATCCGGCGATTGGCGCGCGCGAAGTCGGTCACGAAGTTGAGCGCGCGCGCGCTGCGCGGCACCAGCGGGTTGTAAAGCCGGATCTCGATGTTCGGATGCGCGTCGAGCGCGGCGAGCGTATCGTCGAGCCCGCCCGTGTTGGCGTCGTCGAGCAGAAGTCGAACCCGCACGCCGCGATCGGCCGCGTTGCGGATCGCTTCGAATAGCAGCGAGCCGGTCTGGTCGCCGTGCCAGATGTAGTACTGGATATCGAGCGACTTCTCCGCAACCGACGCGAGCAGGACGCGCGCGGCAAACGCGTCGCTCGGCACCGGCAACGCGTAGATGCCGGATTGGCCCGGATGTGCCGCCACGCCCCCGCTCAGCGACTGCCCGAGACGCGTCTGCGCCGTGTCCGTGTACGCGTGCGTCTCGCTGCGGCCGTCGAGCGGAGGAAGCACGGCGCAAGCCGCGACGAGCGCGCCCATCGCTCCGGCGACCACCATACGGTACAGGCAGCGCAAACCGTGCTGGCCCATCGCTACCCTCGCGCGGCTCCATCTCCGGCCGCCAGGCCGGGATCGAGCGTGAACAGATCTTCCGCGCGGCCCACGCCGCGCAGCGCGTATCGCCCGACCGAAACGAGTCGCGCGCGCTCCGGCTGCGGCGTTGCCGCGACGAATTCCGACGACAGGACGACGCTGCGGTCCACCGACCGGCACATTGCCGCAATGCGGCTCGCCTCGTTGACCGCGGGACCGACGACGGTGAAATCCAGCCGGTCGTCGCTGCCGATGTTGCCGTAGAACACCTCACCGATGTGCAGTCCGAGGTAAACCGTGGTGACCGGATGGCCCTCCGCGGCGCGGCGCTCGTTCACGGATTTGATGTTGCCCCGGAGACTTGCTTCGGCGCGAAGCGCGCAGCAGCACGCGTGTGCGGCATCGTCCGCACGAAAGATCGCCAGCACGCCGTCTCCGACGAGCTTCAGCACTTCGCCGCCCGCCTCGCGCACGGCGCCGATCACCGCGGCGGCGTAGTCGTTGAGCAGCGGAATGATCTCACCGGGCGGCGCCGTATCGGTGATCGTCGTGTAGCCGCGCAGATCCGAGAACCAGATGACCGCGTTGATGCGGTCGGCGACGCCGCGCGAAATGCGGCCGCTCAGCACACGCTCCCCCGCGTCGTGGCCGAGATAGACCTCCACCAGCGTCCGCGCGATGCGCGCAAGCGACACGCACTTGATTGCGAGCGCGAGCAACGGAACGGCGCGCCGCAGCGCATCGACATCGCTCTCCTGAAACCCGCGGACGTGCGACGTCAGCCATGAGGAGTAGACGCAATTCATCTCGCCGATGACGCTTGCCGCACCGAAGCGGTGGACGAACGCGATGTAATCCGTGTGTCCTTCGCCGCGCATTTCTTGAAGGACGGGAAAGTCCAGCGGATCGCCCGCGGCGATCCTGCAGCGCAGCTCGCCGGCCCCGGTCTCGACCATGCGGTAGAACGGGCTCCGCTGCCAGCTGGCCGCGGCCTCGCCGACGTTCGATGGCCCGTACTCGACGACCGCCTGTTGCTCGCCACCGTCGGCGCGCCAGCGGAACGCGCGGCCTTCGTGGATCGGATGCAAGGTGTCGACGAGCAGGACGGCGCGCGAGAGCGCGAGCCCCGAGCCGTTGCAGCGCTCGCCGAAGCCGCTCAGCAGCTCCGTCTCCGCGGCGCCGGCAAGGCCCGCATCGACGAGCCAGCGTTCGATGGCGTTCAAGGTTCCCACGGGCGGTAGGATAAGGCCTGGGCAGCGACGCGGCGAAGCGATGCAGGCGCGCGATCCGGCTATGATGAGCGATTCCGAGGAGACCGTTTATGGCCGATGCGCCGCAGATATGCCTTACCCAACCCGATATGGATCGCCTTCTCCATTTGATCGAGGCCGACCCGGGAAAGCGTTTCGACAAGCTCGAAAGCGAATTGCTGCGCGCCAAGGTGGTGCCGCGCGAGGAAATCCCGCCTGACGTCGTGACCATGAATTCCCGGGTGCTGTTCGAGAACGAGACGACGGGCGAGCGCCGGGAGGTCACGCTCGTCTATCCCGGCATGGCCGACATCGATGCTGGAAAGATTTCGGTACTGGTTCCGGTCGGCACCGCGCTGCTCGGTTTACGAGTGGGACAGTCGATCGACTGGGAGCTGCCGAGCGGCACCCGGCAGCGCTACCGCATTGTCGGCGTTCCCTACCAGCCGGAAGCGGCCGGCGAGCCGGGGTGACGCGCGCCGAGCCGGGGTGACGCGCGCCGAGGCGCGGTGACGCGCGCCCGCGGCGGTGCGCGCTCGGCGTGATCCGCGGCTATTGACCGCCGGCGAGCCCGACGATCGTCTGGAAGCCGCCCCAGAACATGCGCTTGCCGTCGAAAGGCATCTTCGACGGATCCATCGAGTCCTTCAGCTGCGGGTCTTCCATCACCGCCTTGCTGATGCGCTCGCGATCTTCCTTGTTGCGGTACACGACCCACGCCAGCGCGATCACCTCGTCATCCTTGAGCTGCACGGCCTGGGGAAACGACGTGACCTTCCCGGGCTGGGCGTCATCGCTGAGCGAGTCCGAGTAGTACAACGCGCCGTGGCGCAGGTGGGCCTTCCCCCATTCGGTGGACATGCGCTCGTAGGTGTCGATACTGGCACGGGGAACGGGGATGACGATGGCTTCGATGTAGTTCGACATGGGGGCCTCCGGGCGTAAGGTCCGTTTGACCGGGCGCGCCTGCTCCCGTTCAACCTCGGGCCGCGACCTGAACGGCTTCAAGGATTGCGGGATTCTCGCTCGATCAACCTGGCGCGCGCACGCGCTGCGCAACGACCTTTCCGGCCGAATCACCGAGGTCCCACCAGATGCCCGCCATCAGGGCCAGGGATTCTCGTGCGACGGAGCCGAGCAGGTGCTCGTTTGGAGCATGCTGCGAGCATGCGGGATACGAGTGCGGGATCCACACCGTGGGGAGTCCGAGCGTCTCCGCGAAGATTGCGTTGGGCACGGTTCCGCCGAGATTCGGGAGCAGCGCCGGCTTCTTTCCCGTCGTTGTCCGCATCGAGTCGAGCATCCAGGGGACCCACGGATCGTCGAGGTCGAGCCGGGTAGCAGGCACCGCGGGCTTGACGCTCACCCGGACGTCGCCGAAACCGTGGCGGGCAAGGTGCTCGTCGAGACGCTTCCGTGCGTTCTCCCAGTCGGTACCCACGACGAAGCGCAACTGGCAATGCGCGCGCGCCGTCGGCGGAATCGCGTTCACCGGAAATTCGGGATTGCCGGATTTGCACGCGAGGATCTCGATTGCGTTCCACGCCAGCACGCGCTCCGCCGGCGTCAAGCCCGGCTCGCCCCAATCGACGTCGATCTGCGGCGCATTGGCATCGCCGCCGAGCTGGATGTCGGCGAGCGCTGCGCGTACGACGGAAGACACCGGCGGCGGCCTCAGACCCTCGACGAGGATGCGGCCGTTGACGTCGACGAGCGTCGCGATTGCGTGCGCCAACACGACAGCAGGGTTGCGCAATGCACCGCCCCAGTTCCCGGAGTGGTGCCCGCCTTCTCGCAGGTTGACTTCGAGGTCGAAGCCCAGCTCGCCACGCGAGCCGAGGAAAAGAGTCGGCCGCTCGGCAGAAACACGGGGACCGTCCGATGCCATGAACAGCTCGCCGCTCAGGTACTCGCGCTCGGACGCGCACACGCGGTGCAACCCGGGCGACCCGATTTCCTCGCCCGTCTCGAAGATGACTCTCAGGTTGAAACCGAGATCGCCGCCGCGCGCGGCGAGCACGGCTTCCAGCGACGCCAGGTTGACTGAATGCTGTCCCTTGTTGTCGGCGATTCCGCGGCCGTACCAGCGATCGCCCTCCACGACAATCCTCCACGGTTCGAGACCCGCCCGCCACTGATCGTCATACCCGCGAACCACGTCGCCGTGGCCATAGGTGACAACGGTGGGCAGCTGCTTGCCTTCTTCGCGGCTCGCGAGAAGCACCGGCGCGTCGACACCGTCCGGGTTCGGCACGATCCTCGTTTCGAAGCCGAGGCGTCGCAGCGTCGGCGCCATTTCGGAGTCGAGGTAAGCGTGCAGGTGACGTGCCTGCGACGGCTCCTGGCTTTCCGTGCGATACGCGACGCGGCGATTCAGATCAGCGAGAAACCGCCCCGAATCGTAGGCCGCCACGGCCGCGGCGATGGCCGATTCGCGGGTTCCGACAACGGTGCTCATTTCGTCGCGTCGTGCTCGCCTGAAATGGATTCATGCATGGCCGCCCGCTCCGCGGTCGAGGAAGGCCCTTTGTCGCGCGAGGACCGCTTCGGCCGATTCGCCTACGAGTTCACGATAAGCCGCCGGCGCTGTCGCACCTTCGGTGTTGATCAGCAGTACGCTCGAACCGCGATTCAACCCTGCCTGATGCGAGAGATCGGGATCCTGCATCAATCGGACGAGCCCTGCGAGCCCCGCCGCACCCGATTCGCCGGAGACGATCGGTGGATCGGTCGTGCTGCCCTGCGCCAGCACTTGCATCGCCTGCACTGCATCTTCGTCCTCGACGGTCATGAAAAAATCGGCGCCCGATTCGAGAAATCGCCACGCCAGCGGCGATGCCTTCCCGCAAGCGAGTCCGGCCATCACCGAGTCGACCGAGCCGGTGGCCCTGGCCGCGGTTCCCTGAACGGCACTTTGATACAGGCAGTCCGCTTGCTGCGGCTCGACGAGTACGACGGCAGGCCGCGTGTCTTCGCAAACTTCCCAGAGGTAGCTGGCGATGCCGGCTGCAAGGCCGCCCACTCCACCTTGCAGAAAAACATGCGTGATGGGCGCGCTCGACGCGGCCCGCATGTGCAAGGCTTCCACGATTTCGGCCGCGATCGTGCCGTAACCCTGCATCACGTCCCTGGGTATCTCCTCGTAGCCGTCGTAGGAAGTATCGGATACCACGTGCCAGCCATTGGCCTTGGCCAGTTCCTCGGCCGCGGTGACCGATTCGTCGTAGTTGCCCTGAACGCGCACGATTTCCGCGCCGAACGCCGCGATCGCCTCTTCGCGCTCGGCGCGCACGTTCGCGTGCAGGACGATCACGCACCGACAACCGATGCTTCGCGCGGCGGCTGCCAGGCCTTTGCCGTGGTTGCCATCCGTGGCGCTGATGACGGTGAAGTCGCGCAACAGCGACCCGTGCGCCCCGCCGAAAAGACGCTGCGCGTCCATCCCCTTGTCGGGCCAAAGCCGCTGGATCAGCCGAACCAGCGCGATCGGTGCGCCGAGCGCCTTGAAGCTGCCGAGAGCGGAACGCACCGATTCGTCCTTCAGCAGGACCCGCGCGACACCCAGCGCTTCGGCGAGCCCGCCGAGCGCATAAAGTGGCGTGGGCCCTGGCTTGATCCCGTTCCAGGTCGCGAGCCACTGCCTGCTCTCTTCGGCCTTGGCCACGGAGAGGACCGACTTGAGCTCGGCAGGGTAGCTCGCACGGATGGCGCGTTCGCTTGCAAATAGCATTCGCTTCAGTTCGATCGCGTTACACAGGGTATCCGGTGGCCTTGCAATCAGCCGGACGTTCCAGCCGGGAACTTCGCACCCATACGCGCGGAAAATGCGGCGAGATCGATGACGACGCGCCCGTGCGTGCCGCGACCGATTTCGTCGGTTCCGTCCATGGCGTGGACGCGGAACTCGATGTGGCGCCCCGTGACGCTCGTTACTTCGGCAAAAGCCACGATGCGACGGCCGACAGGCGTTGCGGCAAGATGACTCACGTCGACCCGCGTGCCGACGGCGGTCTCGCCCGCCTCGAAGTACGGCTTGATGGCGTTGAGCGCCGCGTTCTCCATGGTCATGATCATCACTGGCGTCGATAGCACCGGCGGAAGCGTGGCGTCCTTGAACCGGTTGGCCAGGTGCTCCGGCGATACGACCATGCTGAATGTACCTTGCGATCCGACGGTTATTGCGCGCATGAAATCGCTTCCTTGTCGGCTGTTACCTGCCCCCTCCCGCCGCGCCCATCTTTTCGACACAGATGTACCCGACGCCGCAAAGGCTGTCGCGTGTCCGCACGTACGAGAATGCTGGTCTCTGCCAAAACTGGCACTGAGGAACGCGAGGGCCGTAGAACGTATCACCATGACCTCGTGGTCCGGCAAGGATCGTCAGGGATCCCGCGCTGGCCAGCCTGTGCTTCAAGTCTTCGCAGGAGAAGTCTTGCGGATTGACGGATGCCGGCAGTTGCGGAGGCGTCGCCTCAGCGGGACCGGCGGCGGCGGGATCGCCATTGCCCGGTTGCGCCATCCCGACGCTCGAAAGCATGGCTGCGGCAGCGCAGAGTGCAATGGGTCGATGCAGCATGGAGAGCCCCTTGGCAAGGCTGCACAATACACCGCAAGCCAATGCGACACCGCAACGTCATCACCCGCGAGACCACGCCATGGCCCAGATGCCGGCTGTGGTGCTGACCCCACGCCAGGTTGCGATTACGCGCTGCTTGCTCCCGGCCGCATTTCTCGAGGGAACCGCGTGGAGTCGTTGCAGCGAACGTTTTCGAGATCGCGATGGCCATCGCCGGGAAACGTTCGGTCCGTGACGTCAGGACGCCCGTACGGGGTCGCACGAATGGTGCGAGCGGGCGATGGCTGAACGGGCGTCCAAAGGCACGCATGCGCCGTAAGTTTCGCCGCGACAACCGTATAGGACAGTGCCTGACTTCTTTTTCTTCCGGCGTCAGCTAGCCTCTCCTCAACTTCGGCGTCGGTCAGGCTCGGACGCCGTGTACCGTGTTTTTGAAACGGTTGGAGGCCATCGTGTTCAAACATTCAGCAAAGTCGTTTGTCGTCGTCGCGATCCTCGCGGCGTCAGGCTGTGCATCGTTTCCTCAGCACGACCCCGCGCTCGACAACGCACGGTTGTCGCTCGACGCAGCGCGAAGCAATCCGCAGGTGGTGACGTACGCGCCCACGGAACTCGAGCAGGCGGCCGCGACACTTCGGCAAGCCGACAACCTTGCGGCGAATGGTGGGCGGTACGACGACGTGCATTCGCTGGCCATGCTGGCCAACCAGCGCGTCGCGTCGGCGCAGGACGCGGCGCGCCTTCGCAGCCAACAGGCCGCGGTGTCCGCGCAGCGCAACGCGGCCGATGCGCGCGTCCAGGCCGACGCGGCGCAAGTCCGGGCAGCGGAAGCGCAGCGCCAGGCCAACGAAGCTCAGCGCCTTGCTGCTTCCGCTCCGCCGGCCGCCTATGACTACAGCCGCCGGCAAGGGGAAGCCCTCTACGAGGCGCCGGTAACGTCCGTCCGTGCCGTCGTCGGGCCGCCCCAGCAGCGCTGTTGGGTGGAGCGCCAGGTCGTCGACAGCGGCGCCGGTGGCGTCAATGTCCCCGGCGCAATTGTCGGAGGTGTCGTCGGCGGCATACTCGGCCATCAGATCGGCAGCGGTCGTGGACAAGATCTCGCGACGGGTATCGGCGCTGCGGGCGGCGCAGTCGTGGGCGCCAACGTCGGGCGCGTGCCCGGCACCACCTACACGCAAGATGTCCAGCGTTGCGAGAACGTAGCCTCCGCCGGATCGCTCGATTACTGGGACGTGACGTACACGTTTGGCGGGTACGACCATCATGTGCAGATGACGAGCCCGCCTGGCCGGACGATCCTGGTCAACGCGCAGGGCGAGCCTAGGGTCTGACGTACTTCGTGAGACAAAAACCCCGCCGATGCGGGGTTTTTGTCGAGCGTCAGGATTGCGCCTCGACCGGCGAGGCCGGCAGCGAGACGCATTCATTGCAACTGACGGTAATCGTCCCCGTTTCTGCTTTCAGCGGTAGACCAGCACAGGAAGCTTCGACTGAGCAAGGACTTTCTGCGTAACACTCCCGATCACGAGCGACGCGAGCTTTCCGCGGCCATGCGTCGCCATGAATATCACATCGCATTTCTTTTTCTTCGCGATGTCGATGATGCCCTGATGAGGCGTTCCTGGGCTCGTCATCAGCACTTCGCAAGACACGCCTGCTTCCATTGCGGCTTTGCTGATCCCGGCCAGGATCTTCTCTCCCCTCTCAGCAACACGGCCCTCCAATTCCTTGATAATGGACGTTGGAGCACGGTATCCCTCGGAGCGGTACAGCTGATCGATCGATTCGAGGGCGTAATAGCCGACGACGCTGGCATCGATCGCCTTCGCCATCTCGATACCGGCCCGAACGGCCTTGCCGGCAAGCACCGAGCCATCGGTCGGAATCATGATGCGCTTGAACATAACTGCTCCTTTCAAGCAGGTTATCAGCAGCGATGCGGCCTCGCGCGAATGCGGCGCGCAAGGTCGACGGCAGGCGGCAAGCGGCTTTCACTGCAGCTTACGATACTCGCCCATGCGGAACCACTTGCGTGAAAGGATGAATCCGGTCACGGGCTCCGGGGAGAGACTGGTGACTTCTCCGGTCATGTTCTTCCTGTAGAACGCGGTGCAGGCGGCATTCTGCCAAACCGTTTTCCGCATTTTCCTTCTCATGTCGGCGACGTATGCATCCTGCAGGTCGCGTCTCGCATCGATGGCTTTGACGCTCTCGTCTCGTTTCACGGCGCAAATGGCCTGAACGATGTAATCGGTGGTCGCCTCCATGTAGGAAATCTGCGAGCTGTGTCCCGAGCCCGTGTTCGGGCCGTTCACCTTGAAATAGTTCGGATAACCGGCAACGGCAAGGCCCTTGTAAGAGACGGCCTCTTTTTCCCATTCGCTGTTGAGGTTGCGGCCACCGAGCCCATGGACCTGAAAGGTCAGCGCCTTCTTCATGTCCGAATAGGCGAAATATCCCGTGGCGTAGACGATGACGTCGAGGGCGATAACCTTGCCGTCATTTGTCCTGACGCCGGCGGGCGTGATGCATTCAATTCCGCTGATATCCACATCGACATTTTCGCGGGACAGCGCGGGGAGATAGTCATTCGTCGGTATGACGCGCCGGCACCCCAACTCGTAATCGGGCATCATGTGCCGGCGCAGCTTGTCATCCTTGATGTACCTGTCCAGATGCTTTTTCAGCCTCCGCCGGTAATGGCCCTTCATGAGCTGGCTGATTTTCGCGGTCCCAGGATAGCGACGGAAAGCGACGAACCTGATGTCGTAGAGCGCAAAGACAAGCAAACGAATGACGTGCCGTATCCCCGGCAGCGTTCGAACGACGCGCTCGACGGGACCGTAGCGCCGGTCCGACCGCGGAAGAATCCACTGCGCCTTCCCCATGAACAGCGTCAACCGGGATACCTTGCCGGCAATGGCCGGAACGATCTGGGCTGCTGAACATCCCGAGCCGATCACCCCGACGCGTTTTCCTTCATAGACGACCGAGTGATCCCACTGCCCGGAGTGGAATTTCGCGCCCTTGAAGGTTTCCGCACCCTTGATATCGGGAACGTGCGGGTTCGCGAGCACTCCGCTTGTGTCGATCACGAAGCGGGCGGTATACCTGTCGCCCGACTCGGTCTCGACGTGCCACAGGAATTCGCGCTCGTCAAACGCGAGCCGGGTCACCGTCTGGTTCGTGCGCGCATGCTTCCGCAAGCCAAACTTGTCGATCACATGATTCGTGTATGCGAGCAATTCGCTTTGCGGAGCGAACGTCTTCCTGAACGGATACGGTATGAACGAGATGCAGTAAAGGCTGGTTGGAACATCCACCTCTGCGCCCGGATAAGAATTGGCCTGCCAGGTGCCGCCCAGTTCGGAACTTCGTTCCAACAGAACAAAGTCGTTGCACTGCTTTTTCTGCAGCCGGATGGCGGCCAGCAGCCCCGAGAATCCTGTCCCGATGATCACGGTCTCGACGTGTCGGGGCCGCATCGGGCGGTGGCGACTGTCGCCCATCACCTTGCAGTGACGCCGCCGTCGACGGCGATGATCTGGCCGGTGATGAACGCGCCGGCATCGGAAGCGAGCAGCGCGACGACGCCCTTCAGGTCCTCCGGTCCGCCGATGCGCTGCAGCGGCGCACGCTTCGCGGCGTCGTCGCCGATCATCTCGAGGATGCCCCGCGTCATCTTCGTCGGGAAGTAGCCCGGCGCGATCGCGTTGACGTTGATGTTGTAGCGGCCCCATTCGACGGCGAGCGCGCGCGTGAAATTGACGACGCCGCCCTTGCTCGTGTTGTACGCCAAGGTCGCCGGTTGGCGGTCGTCGCCGCTGCCGCCGCCCAGGCCCCGGGTCGACGCCACGTTGACGATCTTGCCCTGCCGCCGCGGCACCATCGAGCGCCGGCCGACTTCCTGCGTCACGGCGAACATCGCCGTCAGGTTGAGGTTGATCACTTTCTGCCATGCAGCGAGCGGGAGGTCGACGGTCGCCGCGCCCCATGTCGCACCGGCGCTGTTGACGAGGATGTCGATCGGACCGAGCGCGCGCTCGGCGTCCTCCACCAGCGGCGCAATCGCGGCAACGTCGGACAGGTCGCAGGCCATCGCCATCGCGGCGACGCCCGCTGCCGAGAGCTGCGCGACCGCCGCGTCGAGCTCGTCGCGCTTGCGCGCCACGAGCGCGATGCGGGCCCCGAGCTCGCCCAAGGCTTCCGCCATCTGCAGGCCGAGCCCGCGCGAGCCGCCGGTCACGAGCGCCGTGCGGCCGTGCAGGTCGAAAAGCTGCTTGACTCCCATCGCCACTCCTCTGCCCCGCCGTCGCACGCCGGTCGTGGATGGACGATAATGCATCAACTCCCGCCGCCAAGCTTCTCCTCTTGGATCTCGACTACTCCGCCGGCGAGCGCGCGTTCCGCGACGAGGTTCGCGCATGGGTCGACGCGAACCTTCCGGCCGCGCTGCGCGACAAGGTCGTCCGCTACGAGCACCTGACTCGCGACGATCACCTTTGCTGGCATCGCATCCTCGCCGACAAGGGCTGGATCGCCCCGGGGTGGCCGGTCGAATGGGGCGGCAACGGCTGGAACGTCGTCCAGCGCTACATCTTCGAGGAGGAATGCGGCTACGCAGGCGCGCCGAGCCTCGTCCCCTTCGGACTGACGATGTGCGCCGCCGTGCTGCTGAAGTTCGGCACCCACGCGCAGAAGCGGCGATTCCTGCCGCGGATCTATCGTGGCGACGACTTCTGGTGCCAGGGCTACTCCGAGCCGAACTCGGGCTCCGACCTGGCCTCGCTCAGGACGTCGGCCGTCCGCAAGGGCGGGCACTACGTCGTCAACGGCCAGAAGATCTGGACGACGCTCGCGCACATGGCCGACTGGATCTTCTGTCTCGTGCGCACCGATGCGTCACCGGAGCGCAAGCAGGAAGGCATCTCGTTCCTGCTGATCGACATGCGCTCGCCGGGCATCACCGTGCGCCCGCTGATCCTGATGGATGGCGGCCACGAGGTGAACGAGGTGTTCTTCGACGACGTCGAGGTGCCGGTCGACAATCTCGTGCACGAGGAGAACAAGGGGTGGACCGTCGCCAAGTACCTGCTCGGCCACGAGCGCCTGAACACCGCCCGCATCGGCACATCGAAGCGCGAGCTGGAGCACTTGACTACGTTCGCGGCACGGCAGGTGAAAGACGGCCGCCCGTTGACCGACGACCCGCGATTTCGCGACAAGCTCTCGCGCCTTGCGATCGAGCTCATGGCGCTGGAGATCACGAACCTGCGCTTCCTCGACCGCCTGCGCGGCGGGCGTGCGCCGGGCGCCGAGGTGTCGATGCTGAAGATCAAGGGTACCGAGATCCAGCAGATGCTGACCGAGCTGATGCTCGAGGCGGCGGGCCCGCAGGCGCAGGTCATCGGCTCCGTCGACGATCGCGATCTCGACGACCCCGCGCTCGCCGCGCTCGCGCCACGCTACTGCAACATGCGCAAGACGACGATTTACGCCGGATCCAACGAGATCCAGCGCAACATCATTGCGAAGCACGCGCTCGGACTTTAGGGTCCGTTCGCATTCGTGATGCATACTGTGAACCGGCCGTAGATGAACTTCGACCCCACCGAAGAGCAGCAGCTGCTGGCGGCGTCGATCGCGCGGTTCATTGAGCGCGACTACACGTTCGAGGCGCGACGTGCGATCGTCGCGTCGCCGCAAGGATGGAGCGATCACGTATGGCGCACGATGGCCGACGTGGGCCTGCTCGGGCTCACGCTCCCCGCCGCGCATGGCGGCTTCGGTGGCGGCGCGATGGATGCGATGGCACTCATGGAGGCAATCGGCGACGCGCTGATCGTCGAGCCGTGGCTTCCGACCGTCGCGCTCGGCGCGCGGCTCGTTGCGGCCGCCGGCAGCGATGTCCAGAAGCGGCTGCTGGTGGACGTCGCCGAAGGACGGCGGACGATGGCGTTTGCGCACGCGGAAGCCGGCGCGCGTCATTGCGTGGCTCACGTCGCCACGAGCGCGGTCGCGGACGGCGACGGTTTCGTGCTGAATGGAATCAAGCTCGCCGTCGCGAACGCGCACGCCGCGGATACGTACGTCGTTTCTGCGCGCACTGCCGGCGATGCAACCGAACGCGAGGGCATCGGCTTGTTCCTCGTCGACCGCAGCGCGCCGGGCATGACGACGAATGCGCTCCGGATGCTCGATGGGACGCGCGCAGCGGACGTGGTGCTCGCCGGCGTGCGCGTGTCCCGCGAAGCATGCGTGGGCGCGCCCGACGACGCGCTCCCGCTGATCGAGACGACGATCGACTTCGCGACCGCGCTCATCTGCGCCGAGGCCGCGGGCGCGATCCGCGCGGCCAACGACGCGACGCTCGAGTATCTCAAGACTCGCAAGCAGTTCGGCGTACCCATCGGGACGTTCCAGGCGCTCCAGCACCGCATGGTCGACCTCGCGATCGAGCTCGAGCAGGTGAAGTCGATGGCGAGCCTTGCCTGCGCTGCAGTCGATTCGCAACAGAGTCCCCCGACCCGTGCACGGGTGATCTCGGCTGCCAAGGTGCGGATCGCCGACGCCTGCCGTCGCGTCAGCCAGGAGTCCGTTCAGATGCACGGAGGCATGGGAATGAGCGAGGAGCTCAAGATCAGCCACACGTTCCGCAGGCTGACGGCGCTTGCGCAGCAGTTCGGCGACGCCGACCACCACCTCGCTCGCCTCGCCGCGCTTCATCACTGACATGATCCAGAATCGCCAGGTGCTGCTCGCCAGCCGGCCGCAGGGTGCGGTCACCGAACAGAACTTCCGCATCGTCGACACGCCGCTGCGCGCGCCCCACGAAGGCGAAGTGCTGGTCCGAAACGAATGGCTCTCGCTCGACCCGTACATGCGAGGCCGGATGAGCGACGCGAAATCGTATGTGCCGCCCGCGAAGCTCGACGAGCCGATGACGGGCCAGACCGTCGGCGAAGTGCTCGAGTCGCGCGATGCGCGATTCAAGCCGGGCGACAGGGTGCTCACGCCACTCGGCTGGCAGAGCCACGGGGTCGCGCGCGGCGACGATCTCGTGACGATCGATGCACAACGCGCGCCGTCGTCGTATTACCTCGGCATCCTCGGGATGCCCGGCATCACCGCGTGGTTCGGCTTGAAAGAGATCGGGCAGCCGCAAGCCGGCGAGACGGTGGTCGTGTCGGCCGCGTCGGGCGCGGTGGGCAGTGTGGCCGGCCAGCTCGCGAAGATCGCGGGCTGCCGCGTCGTCGGTATCGCAGGCGGCAAGGCAAAGTGCGATTACGTGGTGAACGAGCTCGGCTTCGATGCCTGCGTCGATCATCGCTCGGGCCGCCTCTACGACGATCTGCAGGCGGCGTGCCCCGACGGCATCGACGTGGACTTCGAGAACGTCGGCGGCGACGTGCTCGACACCGTGCTTCGCCTAATGAATGGTCACTCGCGCATCGTCGTGTGCGGATTGATCGCCGAGTACAGCCTCCCCGAGCCCTACCCGCACCGGCGCCTGCGCTCGATTCTCGTCAACCGCATCCGCATGCAAGGGATGATCGTGTTCGACTGGAAGGACCGCTACGGCGAAGCCCTTGCGCCACTCGCGCGCCATATTGCCGAAGGCAAGCTCAAGTATCGTGAATCGATCGTCGATGGACTCGACAACGCGCCACGCGCGCTGATCGGCCTGCTCAAGGGCGAGAACTTCGGTAAGCAACTGGTGCGGATTTCGTAAACCCGACCGCGCTCAGAGCACCTCGAACAGGCCGGCGGCGCCCATGCCGCCGCCGATGCACATCGTGACGACAACACGCTTTGCGGCGCGGCGACGGCCCTCGATCAGCGCGTGGCCGGTGAGCCTTGCCCCCGACACGCCGTAGGGATGTCCGACGGCGATCGCGCCGCCGTCGACGTTGAGCCGGTCGTTCGGAATGCCGAGCGTGTCGCGACAATAGATCACCTGCACGGCGAACGCTTCGTTCAACTCCCAGAGATCGATGGCGTCGACGCCAAGGCCGGTCCTGGCGAACAGCTTGCGCACCGCGAACACGGGGCCGACGCCCATTTCGTCGGGCTCGCAGCCGGCAACGGCGAAGGCGAGGAAGCGTCCCAACGGTTGCAGCCCGCGCACCGCGGCCGCCTTTTCGCTCATGACGACGCATGCGGCGGCGCCGTCCGAAAACTGGCTTGCGTTGCCCGCAGCAACCGTGCCCCCCGGCAGCGCCGACTTGATCTTCGCCACGCCTTCGTACGTCGTGTCGGCACGGATGCCTTCGTCGGCGGCGATCGTCACTTCCTCGGTGAAGATACGCGACGTCGCCTTGTCCGCGACACCCATCGTCACCGTCATCGGCACGATCTCGTCGTCGAACCTGCCTGCGGCCGCACCGGCGGCAGCGCGTTGCTGGCTCTGCACACCGTACTCGTCCTGGCGCTCGCGCGGAATGTGGTAACGCGCAGCGACCGTCTCCGCAGTCTCGAGCATCGTCCAGTAGATCGCCGGCTTGTGCACAACGAGCCAGGGCTCGCGGATCATGTGCCTGTTCTGCTCGTTCTGTACGCAGGAAATCGACTCGACCCCGCCCGCGACGATGGCATCCGCCTCGCCGGCCACGATGCGCTGCGCCGCCAGCACGATCGTCTGCAGACCCGACGAGCAGAAGCGATTGACGGTTGCGCCGGGAACGGTGACCGGGCAGCCCGCACGCAACGCGATCTGCCGCGCGATGTTGGCGCCGGTCGCGCCTTCGGGCAACGCACATCCCATCAGCACATCGTCGATTTCTTCCGGCGCGAGCTTGGCACGCGCAACGGCATGTTGCACGGCATGCCCGCCCATCGTGGCGCCGTGGGTCATGTTGAACGCGCCACGCCAGCTCCTGGCGAGGCCGGTGCGGGCCGTGGAAACGATTACGGCATTGGTCATCGGAGTGTCCTCAGGCGGTGAACGTCTTGCCCTCGGCGGCGAGCCGCGCGAGCAGCGGCGCCGGCGTCCAGAATGCGGCGTCTGCGCCCGGCAACGCGGCGAACTGCTGCATCCGCCGGGCGACGTTGTAAAGGCCGCTGATATCGGCATACAGCATCGGGCCGCCGCGCCACGGTGGAAATCCATAGCCTGCGAGATACACGACGTCGATGTCCGACGCGCGCTGGGCGATGCCATCCTCCAGAATGCGCGCGCCCTCGTTCACGAGCGCAAAGATGCAGCGGTCGACGATCTCGTCCGCTGCGATCTTGCGGGGCGTCGACCCGATCTCCTTCCGGTACGCGTCGATGATCGCGTCGACGGCCGGATCGGGCAGCGCGTCGCGCCGGCCTGGCGCATAGCGATACCAGCCGGCGCCGGTCTTTTGCCCGAAACGCCCCTGCTCGCACAGCCGGTCGGCGATGCGCGAGTAGCGCAACGCCGGCTTCTCGACGTAGCGGCGCTGCCGGATGCGCCAGCCGACGTCGTTGCCCGCGAGGTCGCTCATGCGAAACGGTCCCATCGCCATGCCGAACTTCTCCAGCGCGGCGTCCACCTGCGCGGGCGACGCACCCTCGTCGACCAGGAACATCGCCTGCCGCAGGTATTGCTCAACCATGCGGTTGCCGATGAAGCCGTCGCACACGCCGGACACGACGGCCGTCTTGCCGATGCGCTTGGCAACCTGCATGACGGTCGTCAGGACATCGGGCGCGGTCGCAGCACCACGCACAACTTCCAGCAGCTTCATCACGTTCGCCGGGCTGAAGAAGTGCATGCCGACGACGTCCTGAGGGCGCTTCGTCGCCGCCGCGATCGCGTTCACGTCGAGCGTCGACGTGTTCGTGGCGAGGATTGCGTCGGGCTTCGCCGCTTCGTCCAGCCTGCGAAACACCGCCTGCTTGATCGCCATGTCCTCGAACACCGCTTCGATCACGAGATCGGCATCGCCGACGTCGTCGTAACGAAGCGTCGAGGTTAGCCGCGACATGCATTGGTCGACCTGTTCTCGCGTCAATCGACCCTTCGCCGCCGACGCCTCGTAGTTCTCGCGGATCCGCGCCACGCCCCTGCCAAGTGCGGCCACGTCCGACTCGAGCAGTGCCACCCGCATGCCGGCCGACAGGAAGTTCATCGCAATGCCGCCGCCCATCGTGCCGGCGCCGATGACCGCGATGCGCTCGATCGTGCGTGTGGGCGTCCCGTCCGGCACGTCCGCAATCTTGCCCGCCGCGCGCTCGGCGAAGAACGCATGGCGGAGCGCGCGCGACTCGGTCGTCTGCAGGAGCTCGCTGAAGAGTTCCCGTTCACGACGCGACCCTTCTTCGAACGGCATCGACACCGCAGCCGCGACCGCATCGACGCACTTGCGTGGTGCCGGAAAATGTTTCGCAGCGGCAGCGACGCTATTGCGCGCGAACTGGAAGTACGCTTCCGCATTCGGATATTCGAGCTTGACGTCGCGCAGCCGCTTGCGCGGCCGCTTCTCCGTGACCACCCTGCCCGCGAACGCGACGGCCGCAGCGACCACGTCGTCGTCGACAACTTCGTCCCACAACCCGGTGCCGCGCAGCGTGCCCGCCTGCGCGCTCGCGCCCGTCACGATCATGTTGAGCGCTGCCTCGACGCCGATGGCCCGCGGCAGGCGCTGCGTACCGCCGGCGCCCGGCAGGAGTCCGAGCTTCACTTCCGGCAGTGCAATCGTCGCCGCACCGTTGGCGATGCGATAGTGGCACCCCATCGCGAGCTCGAGCCCGCCGCCCATGCAGACACCGTTGATCGCCGCGACGACCGGCTTCACGCTGTCTTCCAGCGCGCGAATCACCGAGCGCAGTGCGGGCTCGGCGCTGGCCTTCGGCGTGTTGAACTCGCGGATGTCGGCGCCGCCGGAGAATGTCTTGCCCGCGCCCGTGAGCACGATCGCGTCGCACGTTTCGTCGGTGTTCGCGCGGTCGACGCCTTCGACGATGGCGCTGCGCGTGTCATGTGCCAGCCCGTTGACAGGCGGGTTGTCGAGCGTGACGACAGCCACGCGGCCGATCTGTTCGTAGCGGGCGCTCATAACTGCCTCCGGTCAGACTTCGAGCCACTCCTTGCGCACGCCGTCATTGTTGCGCAAGTCCTCCGGCATGCCTTCGAACACGATCCTGCCATGCCCCATCACGTAGAGGCGATGCGCGATGGCGAGCGCGATCGTGAGCTTCTGCTCGATCAGCAGAATGGCCACGCCGCGCGCGGCGATCCGCTCGAGCAGCTCGCGCACACGCTCGACGATCTGCGGCGCGAGCCCTTCGGTCGGCTCGTCGACCATGATCAGCGCGGGATCGCCCATCAGCGTGCGGCATATCGTCAGCATCTGCTGCTCCCCTCCCGACAACACACCGCCGGGAGCGTCGATCCGGTGGCGCAGCATCGGAAAGTGCGCGCAGACGTCGTCCAGCGTCCAGCGCGACGACCCGTGCGGGGTCTTCATGCCAAGCAGCAGGTTCTCGCGCACGGTAAGCGAGGGAAAGATCTCGCGATCCTCCGGCACGTACCCCAGCCCGCGTCTCGCGATCCGATGCGGCGCGAGGCCGTCGATGCGCTCGCCGCGAAACGAGATCCGTCCGACCGGCGGCACCAGCCCCATGATCGTCTTCACCGCGGTCGAGCGGCCCGCCCCGTTGCGGCCGAGGAGGCCCACGATCTCGCCCTCGCCGACGCGGAAGCTGACGCCCTGCAGAATGTGACTCTTGCCGTAGTAGGCATGGACGTCGTCGACCTCAAGCATCCGGCGCACTCCCGAGGTAGGCGGTTTGCACCGCCTCGTTGGCGTGGATGCGTGCAGGCGTGTCGGTGGCGATGATCTCGCCGTAGACGAGCACGGAGATGCGGTCGGCCAGGCCGAACACGACGCTCATGTCGTGCTCGACCATCACGAGCGTGCGGTGCTCCGAGATGCGGCGGATCAGTGCAACCGCCTTGTCGGCCTCGCCGCGGCTCATGCCGGCGGTAGGCTCGTCAAGCAAAATCGTCCTCGCGCCGCCCGCGATGGTGATGCCGATCTCGAGAGCCCGCTGCTCGGCGTAGGTCAGTACACCCGCAGGAACGTCGCGACGCGGCGCGAGGCCGATTTCCTCGAGCGTGGCCGTCGCGCCGTCGCGCGCGTCGGCAAGCGCGTCCGCATTGCGCCAGAAACAATAGCCATAGCCGAGCGACCACAGCACGGCACAGCGCAGATTCTCGAATACCGACAGCCGCGGAAAGATGTTGGTCACCTGGAAGCTGCGCGACAGGCCGCGGCGGTTGATGGCGTAAGGACGTGCACCTGCGATGTTCGTGCCATCGAGCAGGATCGAGCCGCGGGTGGGCGCGAAGCGGCCGCTGATCAGGTTGAACAGCGTCGACTTGCCGGCGCCGTTGGGCCCGATGATCGCGTGCCGCTCGCCGCACGGAATCTCGAGCGAGACGCCGCGGATGATCCGCGTCTTCCCGAAGCGCTTCTCCACGCCGACGAGCGAAAGTGCGGCCGCCCCAGTCATCGCGCCGCAGCCTCCGCGGCTGCGCGATCCCACGCCGCCGCGACCGGCCGACAGGTCACGCGGAACAGCAGGAAGCCGCCAACCAGCGCCACGAGGGCGGCGATCCACGGCCACGCCGTGGCCGCGTCGACGCTGGTCCACAAAAGGCGCATCCGGCTGCCGAGCTCCGGCTGCGTGGCGAGGCGGTAGCTCATCTCGACCAGCAGCACCAAGCCCGACGCGATGAAGGCAAGCGGCACCAGCGCTAGCGCATATGCGCGAAGCACGTCGGCGAATGCGCGCGTGCGCACGATCGACCCATGCCGCACGAAGAGTCCTGCAATTCCCGAGGGAGCAAACAGGATCATCGCAATGAAGAACAACCCGAGGTACAGGAGCCACGCCGACGTATACCCGGACAGGCTGCTCTGCAGCCACGTGATGACGACGGCGCCCAGCACGGGACCGATGAAATGCGCGGCGCCGCCGATGTACGCCATGATCAGCACCGTGCCGGACCATTGCGCGCTGACGGCGTCCGCCGCAACGATCTCGTAGTTGATCGCGTGCAGCCCGCCGGCGATGCCCGCGAACAGCCCCGCCGCCGCGAACGCGACGAAACGTACGCCTTGCGTGCTGTACCCGACGAACTCGGCACGCTCGGGATTGTCGCGCACCGCGTTGCACATCCGGCCAACCGGCGTTCGGGTGAAGGCATACATGGCCAGCGCCGCGAACACTGCCCAGACGACGACGGCGTAGTACACGGAAAGCTGCGTGCGCAGCGGAAACCCCAGGTCGATCGCGGCGCGCGTGCGGCTGGCGGTGATGCCTTCCTCGCCGCCGAACAACCCCGGCAGCATGAACGTCGCGGCATAGACAAGCTCGCCCACGCCGAGCGAGATCAACGCGAAGATCGTTCCCGCCTTGCGCGTCGTCACGGCGCCGAACGCAACGCCTGCGACAAGGCCGCCAAGCCCGCCGGCGACAGGTACGACGACGATTGGCAGCGGCAGACCCTGGTTGATCGCGCGCATCGCGATGATTGCGGCGTATGCCCCGAGACCGAAGTAGACGGCGTGCCCGAACGACAGCAAGCCCGTCTGGCCGTACAGCAGGTTGAAGGACAAAGAAAACACCGCGGCGATCGCCATCTGCGTCAGCAACGAGCGTCCGAAGTCCGTGTCGAGGCCGGGAACGTGCGGCAGGAGCACGAGCACGATCCCGACGGCCACGAACCCGCGCCTGCTGCCGAGCCATGATGTCGCAACGACCGGCCGCATCGCTGTCGCAGTCGTACTATTCATACGTCACGCGTCCCGAGCAGTCCGCGGGGGCGCACGATCAGCATCAGCACGAGCAGCAGGTACGGCACGATCGGCGCCGCCGTGGCCAGCTTGACGGCGAGCGCTTCGTGCAACAGCGACGTGCGCGACACGGCAACGCCGAGCGCGCGCAGCAGGTCGAGCAGCGAATAGTCGACCGCGACCGCGAACGTCTGCAGGATGCCGATCAGCATCGACGCGATCAGCGCGCCGGACAGCGAGCCCAGTCCACCGACCACGACGACGACGAACACGATCGGCCCGATCGCGTGCGCGAGGGTTGGCTGCGTCAACAACATGAAGCCGCCGATCACGCCGGCGAGTCCCGCGAGCCCGCTGCCGACCGCGAAGACCAGCACGAACACGCCTGGCACGTCGTGACCCAGCGCGCTTACCATTTTCGGATGCGTCAGTGCCGCCTGGATCACGAGTCCTATGCGCGTCTTCTTGAGCGCCACGTAGAGGAAGACGAACATCGCGATCGAAATCGCCATCATCAGCCCCTTGTATGCCGGGAATGTGCTACCGAAGATCGTGAACAGCGGAAAGTCGATGACGGCCGGCACGTTGTTGGCGACCGCGTTGCGGCCCCACATCATCGTCACGACCTCTTCGATCACGTACGCGAGGCCGAACGTGAACAGGATCTCGGCGACGTGGCCGTTCGGATGCACGCGGCGCAGGCCGTAGCGCTCGATGGCCGCGCCGACCAGCGCGCAAGCGAGCGGTGCAATGACGAGTGCCGGCCAGAAGCCTACCCAGCGGCCGAACTGGAAAGACAGGTAGGCGCCCAGCATGAACACGGCGGCGTGCGCGAAGTTGAGCACGCCCATCATGCTGAAGATGAGCGTGAGACCGCTCGACAGCATGAAGAGCAGCAGGCCGTAGACGACCCCGTTCAACAGCGAGACGGTGACGAGCTCCAGCATCGGGCCCTGCTGCCTCGTGCGGCGGCCGGAGCGTCGGAGACTAAGGACCGTCGCCTATTTCGGCCGCTCCATCTTGCAGGTCGTCGGCAACGCGGTCGCCTTGGCGTCGACCTTGGCATCGGTCTTCCATCCGAGTCCGGAGTCCTCGCTGTCGTACTTCACACCCCTGGCGAGTGTGGATACAAACAGCGGCTGCAGGACCTGGTGGTTGTCGGCGCGCATCTCGACGTCACCGAGCGACGTCTGCATCTTCATGCCTTCGAGCGCGCGCGCGACCTTGACGGGGTCGTTCGAGCCGGCCTTTTTCGCCGCGGCCGCGAACATCTCCCACATCGTCTTCGCGCGCCAGTACGTGTACTCGTTCTCCTTGCCCGGATACTTCCTGGTGAACGCCGCCACCGTCGCATCGAGCTCGGGCGTCGCGTTGCGATGCCATTCGGAGACCTGCTTGAGCGCGTCGACGCCCGCTTCGCCGATGGCCGTCACCGCGCCCGGGCTCCCGCCGTAGTACGTTTCCCATTCCACCTTGAGGCCTGCGTCCTTGCCCGCCTTGATCAGCAGCACCATGTCGTTGCTCCAGTTGCCGGTGATCACCGTATCCGCGCCCGCCGCCTTGATCTTGGCGACGTACGGGGAGAAGTCGTTGACCTTTTGCAGCGGATGCAGCTCGTCGCCGACGACCTGGATGTCGGGTCGCTTCTCCTTGAGCATCTTGTTCGCGGCGACGGCGACCGCCTTGCCGAACGAGTAATCCTGGTTGATCAGGTAGACCTTCCGGATCTTCTTGTCCTTGGCAATCACGTCAGTCATCGCCGCCATCTTCATGTCGGCATCGGCGTCGAAGCGAAAATGCCAGAAATTGCACTTTTCGTTCGTCAGCGCCGGATCGACGGCCGCGTAGTTCAGGAACACGACCTCCTTGCCCGGGTTACGCTCGTTGTACTTCAGCACCGCGTCGGTGATCGCGAGCGCGACCGAGCTGCCGTTGCCCTGCACGACGTAGCGCGCGCCGTCGTCGAGTGCGCGCTTGAGCTGGATCAGCGATTCCTGCGGGTTCACCTTGTTGTCGAAAGACAAAAGCTCAAGCTTCTCGCCGTTGAGGCCGCCGCCCGCATTGATCGCGTCGATGTAGAACTGGTGCGTTTTCTGCGCCAGAATGCCGGTGGCGGCGCCTCCGCCGGACAGCGGATCGATGAAGGCGATCTTGACGTCCGCCGACGCCGGGCCGGCAAGGCACGCAATCGTGACGCCCAGCCCGACGACGTAACGCGTGGATCCGCTCATGGCTCCTCCTGTTGGCGTAGGGGTTCCGTGCGCCGGACTTGGGCCGGGCCGGGTCGTTACATGAGGATGCTAGCGAGACGGGTGCACGGTTACAAGCCGTCGCGCCATGCCGCAGTGCAGCACGATCGACAACCACAAGACATCCGGAGGAGCCCGTGCAAGGCTTGATGATGAACTGGCCGCTGATGATCTCGTCGATCATCAGGCATGCCGACCGCTGTCACGGCGACGCCGAGATCGTGTCGCGGACGATCGAGGGCCCGATCCACCGATACACCTATCGTGACGCCCATACGCGCGCACGCCGGCTCGCCAATGTGCTGCGGCGGCTACGCATCGGCGGCGGCGACCGTGTCGGCACGCTGGCCTGGAACGGCTTCCGGCATTTCGAGCTCTACTATGCGGTGTCCGGCATGGGTGCGGTCATCCATACGATCAACCCGCGCCTCTTTCACGATCAGCTCGTCTACATCGTCAACCACGCCGGCGACCGCGCCGTCTGCTTCGACCTGACGTTCGTGCCACTGGTCGAGAAGCTCGCGCCGCACTGCCCGAACGTCACGTCGTGGATTGCGATGACCGACCGGGCGCATATGCCGACGTCGACATCCCTGCCGAACCTGCTCTGTTACGAAGAGCGGATTACTACCGAGTCCGACGATTACGAATGGCCGGAATTCGACGAGAACACCGCTTCCACGCTCTGTTACACCTCGGGGACAACCGGCAATCCGAAGGGGGCGCTGTTTTCCCATCGCTCCACGGTGCTGCACGCGATGGCCTGTTGCATGCCCGACTCCAAGAACTACTCGGCGCAGAGCGTCGTGCTGCCGATCGTTCCCATGTTCCACGTCAACGCCTGGGGCATCCCGTATTCGGCGCCCATCGTCGGTGCAAAGCTCGTATTTCCCGGAGCCGGGCTCGACGGCAAGAGTCTTTACGAGCTCTTCGAGGCCGAACGGGTCGAGACGTCCGCCGGCGTGCCCACGGTGTGGCTCGGCATCATCAACTACATGAAGCAGAACGATCTCAAGTTCACGACCTTCAAGAGCACGACAATCGGCGGCTCGGCATGTCCGGAAGCGATGATGAAGACGCTGCGCAACGACTTCGGCGTGCGGGTCCGGCACGGCTGGGGCATGACCGAGATGAGCCCGGTCGGCACAATCGGGGCGCCGAAGGGCAAACATCGCGACTGGAATCCGGATGAGCGGATGGCGCTGGCGCTGAAGCAGGGACGGCCGCTTTATGGCGTCGAGATGAAGGCCGTCGACGCAGCGGGCAACGAATTGCCGCGCGACGGCGTCTCCGCGGGCGACGTCATGGTTCGCGGGCCGTGGGTGGTGCGCGATTACTTCAAGAACGACGCGGCGAGCCCGCTGTCCAGGGACGGCTGGTTTCCGACCGGCGATGTCGGCGCGATCGACGAGGACGGCTACCTGACGATCACCGACCGCTCGAAGGACGTCATCAAGTCCGGCGGCGAGTGGATCAGCTCGATCGAGCTCGAGAACATCGCGGTCGGCCATCCGTCGGTGGTCGAGGCCGCGGTGATCGGCGTTTCACATCCCAAATGGGGTGAGCGGCCGCTGCTGATCGCCGTCAAGCGCGAGAATGCGGCCGTCACGCGCGAGGACTTGCTGCGCTTCTACGATGGCAAGATCGCGAAGTGGTGCACGCCGGACGACGTCGTGTTCGTCGAGGAGCTTCCGCACACGGCGACGGGCAAGCTGTCGAAGAAGACACTGCGAGAAAAGTTCAGGGATTATCGGCTGCCCGCCCCGTAGCGGAATGTGGTCGAAGACAAAGGGTCTACATCGCTGCAAGCCCTTGTTTGATTGGCGAGACCGGCAGGACAAGGAGCCGCGACCGGTTCTCAGAGCGGCGATAAACTCTCCAGTACCGTGGGCAAGAGCTCGCTCACGGTAGGGTGGATGCGCACGCGGCGCTGGAATTCCGGGTACGGCAGCTTCGAGTACACCGCATCCAGCATCGAATGGACCGACTCGTCGGCACCGCTGCCAAGGAGTGCGGCGCCGAGGATCCGCTTCGATCCCTGCTCGACGTGGATCTTGAGGAAGCCGTTGGTTTCTCCCTTTTCGATCGCTCGCGCGACCCGTGACATGGGCCGTTTTCCAACGAGGGCCTTCAAGCCGCTTTTTCTGATCTCCGCCTCACTCATGCCGACGCGCCCCAGCGGCGGGTCCGTGTAGAGCGCGTACACCGGCACGCGATCGGTGTACTTGCGTCCGGCGTTGGCAAGCAGGTTATCCGCGACGATTTCGTAATCGTTGTAGGCGGTATGAGTGAAGGCACCCTTGCCGTTGCAGTCACCGAGTGCCCACACCCGCGGATTTGTCGTGCGCAGCCCTTCGTCGACCTCGATATAACCGCGCTTGTCGACGGCAACGCCGGCCGCGTCCAGCGCGAGATCGTCGGTGTTCGGCACGCGGCCGACGGCGAGCAGCAAATGCGTGCCCCGCTCGCGAGGCGACCCTGCCTTGCAGCTCACGCCGACCGACACGCCATCGGCCTCCTTTCGCACGCTGATGCACTCCGCGCCGAGACGCAGCGCGATGCCCTCCTCGCCCAGGAATTTCTGAATCTCCAGCGAGACGTCCTCGTCCTCACGCGCGACAACGCGGGGTCCCGTCTCCACCACCGTCACGCGGCTGCCGAAGCGTCGGAACATCTGCGCGAATTCCAGACCGACGTAGCTGCCACCAACGACGACGAGGTGCGGCGGGACGATGTCGAGGTCCATCATCGTGACGTTCGTCAGGTAGGAAACCTCATCCACCCCCGGTATGGCGGGTTCAGAGGGACGACCGCCGACATTGAGAAAGATGCTGTCCGCCTGCAGTCGCTGCAAGCCGACCGCAAGCTCCGTTCGCCCGACGAAGCGAGCATGCCCCGGATAGACGGTGACGCCTTTCAGTCCTGCCATCCACTGCTCGATGCTGCGGCTCGAGTTACCGACGATCTCGTCCTTGCGCGCCTTCACGCGCTTCATGTCAACGCGCGGCCCGGTGTCCAGCACGACGCCATAGTCGACCGCTCGTGCGGCTGTGCGTGCGGCATACGCGCTGGCGATCATCGCTTTGGTCGGCGTGCAGCCGTTGTTGACGCACGTCCCGCCGAACCGGTTCTCTTCGACGACTGCGACTCTCCAGCCTGCAGCGGAAAGCCGCGCGGCGAGGGAGGGACCGGCCTGCCCGGTGCCGACGACGATCGCGTCAAAGACGGGGGCGCTGCTCATGCGAATCGTTCGGGAATGACACGACAAGTGGGCTCACAAAGCCATTGCCACGATGGTATCGCCTCAACCACGCGTAGCGCATCAACAATGGCACCCACGGTCCAGAACTAGAACGCCAATGGCTAGTCAGCGGGTAAGCTCGCGAATTGATTTTACGACGTACAGCCCGGGGGCGCCGTGCCGACGCTGACCAAGTTGACGTCGACCGTGAAGCCTTGCCCCGACCTTGCACTGCCGCCAAACCAGTTCCCGGAAAGAGCGAACTCCCCGTTGGTCGGATACGGGGTCGCTATGGAACAGGTCACGTTCTGGGTGAGACGCGTCAACCGTATGGTGCCGGTGCGGTTCGTGCCGTCGGTGAAGCTGTACGTCAGTTGGCCGCTCGTGCAGGTATTAAAGCTCAACGTCGCGCTCCCGACCGCCTGCGCATTGGTGACCGGCGGCGCATTGAAGTTGCCCCCGGTGTTCGGATAGATCGTCAGTGCAGCGTCGGGTTGTCCGGACAGCGCCGGGCCCAGGGCGGTATACCAGCGTTGGTGGTCTGCTCCAGCGAGGACGGTAGCGTAAGTAAACCAGCTAAGGAAAACCAACCCCGTTCCCGATGACGAATCCGGATTCACCTCGACTTCGACTCCCTGGCCGCCAGTCGCGGCTTCGCACCAGGAGCCGGTCAAGCCATGCTAGTTCAGGTCGACACCGATGCCCGTCCCCGACATCGTGATCGAGAAGCTTTCGGAGCTGATGTCGATTGCTCGAGGAATGCGCGCCAAGCGTCGTCTGTGTGAACGTGTAGGTAGATTTGCAGGATCCCCCGGCGGCCAGGGGAACGTCTGCGCAATTCTGGGAGCAACCGAAGTTGGCCGCGTCAATCGGCGCGCCGCCGGCGAAACCACGCCGCGCACGTGACGACAAACGCACCGACATGCGTCTGCAGCCCCCGCGGGCGACCGAGAACCCGCGATGATCCGAACGGAAAGAGCCGATTCGACATGGAGACCTCCCCAGTGTGCGATAGATACGACGCTTTCGGCGCGTTTGAGCTGCGGTGCAGTCAAACGCGCATCCCACAATGCCACGCTTTGGCCTGATAGAGATTGACACTCCTGCGCGTTGTTTGGCAAGGAGTTTCAATGTTCCTCCAGCAAGCCAGCCGATCGCAGCTGCCGGTGCGTGCGTTGGGCGGGCGCTGCTGGGCTGCAGCTCCCGCTCGGCACGGCGCACGTGCCGATTCGCGAAGGCGAACGCTGGCCGGTGCGCTGGATGCGCGAATAGCCGATGCCACGCGAAGCGCGGATGCGGCCAAGATTCGATTAGCGGGACTTCCAGCGCGTCCGGCCCCCTGCATTCATGCGGGGCGTCATCCGTCTGTCGGAACCCGCGAGTATTCCATTGACAATCACCCTGCCCGGCGGTCTGCTGTAGCGACTTACGAAGCAAGAGACGCGCAACGCGACAGCGTGCAATGCATATCGCACACCATCTTGAAGCCGCTGAGGGGTTCTGCCGGTTTCGTTCCCCCGAAATCACCTCGCTCGTTGAGGTGGTGGCAGCAATGACGCACGCGATTGCGTTTTGCCGGTGCAAGAACATACCGAACCTCTTAGTCGATCTGACGGCCCTCTCACCTTCGATTTCGCCGACGGTGCTCGACCGCTTCCTGATCGCAGAGGAGTGCGCGCGCGAAGCGAGAGGTTCGGTGATCGTGGCGGTCGTGGCACGCCCGGAACATATTGGTGCTGGGAAGTTTGGAATAAAGGTAGCTGCCGACTTCGGTCTTACAGCCAACATTTTTGATGCGGAGAGCGATGCCCTGGACTGGCTACTAGCGCAGGGGAAAACCCAGACCGCTGGCACGCCACCCAGCCAATGAATCACGACGCGACTGTTGAAGCGCAGCCAACGACAGCGTCCATCTCCCGCCGTCCTAGCACGCACTGGTCGGCCGCGGAGTTGGCGAGCCTGAGCGATGCAGCGAACAAGGTGTGCGAGATGGGGTGCGCAAAATGCCCACACTCGTGATCTTGAAAACGCAAGCGCCTGCCACGGTCGCGGCAAGCGCTTGATTGGCTGCATACCAAGAGACCTTAACTACGTCGATGCGTGGCTCGAGCTCACGCAGTCCATGTGGTTCAAGGCATAACGTGATATACGTGATACAATTCGTCCGCGGCGTTGCTCCAGTCCCCAGCCGCAGTCAATTCGACTCTTCCGACGGCTGTTTCCTCGGTTGATCTCGCCGGCTCCGACTGGCCGCTACGTATGTTTGTGGCGACGAGCCGGCCTCAAGATAAAGGCGGTTATGTCATTCCATTCGCTCGGATTGTCCGACGCGCTCGTGCGCGCGGTCACCGAACAGGGCTACACCACACCCACTCCTATCCAACGGCAGGCGATTCCTGCAATCCTCGCCGGGGGCGATCTCCTCGCTGGCGCGCAAACCGGCACTGGCAAGACGGCGGGCTTCGTGCTTCCGATGCTGCACCGACTCGCCAAGCACTCCGCACCAACTGCGGGCAACGCTTTACGCAATTCGCGCCGGCCGCTGCGCGCGCTGATCCTCACGCCGACGCGCGAGCTAGCCGCGCAAGTGGAAGCCTCCGTGCGGGCCTACGGGCGGCATATGAAACTTTCGTCGATGGCCGTGTTTGGCGGCGTCGGCATTTATCCCCAAACAGCGCAGTTGAAGCGCGGCGTCGACATTCTGGTAGCGACGCCGGGGCGCCTCCTTGACCACCATGCCCAGCGCAACGTCGACCTTTCTCACATCGAGATCTTCGTGCTCGACGAGGCCGATCGGATGCTCGACATGGGTTTCATCCGCGATGTCAGGCGTGCGCTCGCGCTCCTACCCAAACAACGGCAGAACCTGCTCTTTTCCGCGACATTCCCGGAAGCCATCAAGACGCTGGCCGGTACGCTGCTTGATCGGCCAGCGATGATCGAAGTGGCGCCACGCGATGCAACGGTCGAGATGATCCAGCAGGTCGTATATCCGGTCGATCGAGACCGCAAGCCGGATCTCCTCACTGCTCTGATCGGCCGCAACGATTGGCGACAGGTGCTCGTCTTCACAAGGACCAAGCACGGCGCCGACAAGCTCACCCGCCGTCTCAATGCCGACGCGATCCGCGCGCTTGCGATCCATGGGAACAAGAGCCAAAACCTGCGCACCCGGGCGCTGGCGGAATTCAAGGGCGGCGCCGTCCGGGTGCTGGTGGCCACTGACATCGCGGCGCGTGGCATCGACATCAGCCAGCTTCCGCACGTCGTCAA